>Ga0164311_10000095_pt1 | contig 32040 bp, 58 predicted proteins | sample GuaBasSedimGuay2_FD_121796 | JGI IMG/M metagenome (GOLD analysis project Ga0164311, IMG submission 121796) | Subseafloor sediment microbial communities from Guaymas Basin, Gulf of California, Mexico - Guay2, Core 4569-9, 9-12 cm | ecosystem: Environmental > Aquatic > Marine > Hydrothermal vents... | reverse complement strand
TATGAAGGTGCGGATCTTGAAAAAGTAGCTAATAAAGGTGTTGCAAACGGTTATTGTCCTTTAGATAGTAACGGTTTAGTTCCACAGTCAAATTTACCGGATATTGACGCGGATAAAGTAGATGGTCACGATGCGGGAACAGGGGCTAATAATGTTCTCGTATTGGATAGCAATGGTTTAGTTCCCCTTGGCAATATTCCAAGCACGTTAACGGGGAAAGACGCGGACCTATGGGATGGGAAGCATAGAACGGATGACCAAACTATTGGTGGTAGTGTTACAATTGGAAGTAATTTAACAGTAAATGGGAACACTAAGTTTAAACCTGCTACTTTTCCTTACGCCGAGTCACGTATCATTTCGGCAGGTGGAACATGGACACCAAGCCGAGGCGTATACATGATTATTTGTTTAAATTCTCAAGACTTACGGCTACAAATATTTGACGGTTCTGATTGGTGGACAAGTAGTACGGCACCAGAAGGTTGCCTTTTCTTCGATGGTTCACGGCAACGCATTAAAAACACAAATACATCGTATTCGGCGACGCTTCATTATCAAAAACTGTTTTAAAAGGGATTTAAATGGATAGCAGAAAAGAAAGAATAAAAGAAGATATAGCTTTAGGTTGCACAATAGGAAGTCTACTAGGGTTACTTTATATTGAAATTCAAATTCTTATTTATAAACAAATGTTGTACATAGAACCGAATCCGTGGGTTTTGATTGCTGAAATTTTAGCCTTACTATATGCTCTTTACTACAATATAAAGAAAATCTAAATATTATCTAGTTGAGAAACCACAAAACCGTGGTACATGTTATTAGAAGTACGGAGCAATAAATAACATAATGTAAAAAAATGGTAAAAACGATAATTGAAGCCCATTTCCATAAGGTTTAACTTAAATAAATGACAAAAATTAGGTAGGTTATGGCTATGTCGATCAGTATTTTAGATTTAATAAGGGCGGCGTCTGATAGTGAACTTATAATTGGGGCCGCAACTCTCGGCGGCGTGATCTACGGTATTTATGCTATTTACCGTAAACGGGAAACCATTTTTTTCCGATACGATGAAATAAATAAAGCGGTTCAACTAGGTTTTTTAATAAACGTCATGGTAAGTATGTTAGCGGCTATCATTCCCGGGTTGGCTTACCGGTTTCCCGGCGGAATAGATCTACCTACCGCTATAACTTTGGCGGTTGTAGTTGGGTTAACGGCCCCGCCGCTTATAGCTTTAGCAATAAATAAAATGCTTTATAGTCTTCATAAACGGGGTTGGCTTGGATCTTTAAACCGTGTTTTAAAGTTTTGGTGTTGGCGTAAAGTCACGGAAAACCTTGATAGACGTAACGCGGCTATAGCGGATGTTTTAATTGAAGATGAAGATATTCAAGAACAAACTTTCGCGGCTATCGGTGCAAGAAACCGTTTTGAAAGGTTTTTAAAAAGCCTTGAACGTCAAAGACTTATCACACCTGAAACCCGGGAACTCATTATGGCGGAGTACCCGGAGATCCCGGATCTCGGGCTTATTCAACAAAAGCTTGATGAATTGAAAAAGGAAAGGGCGGAGATCGAGAAATCAGATGTTTACCAGCTACGCCAAGCTTTAACTAAAACAATTACACTTGTTAAATATTACAAGGATCTTTATGAACGTGAAAAAGAGTTGAATAGCTGGAAGGCCCGGTTACCCCGTGATATTGTTGTCGCGGCCCTTGGTGTAGCGGCAAGACAGGCGGTTCATGCTTTATTCGGTATTTAGGTGTGCAGAATGAGTATTGGGGAAAATATATTAAATGTGTTTATGTGGGCGGCTAACGGGATAACGTGGGCTTTAAGTAAAGCCTTCGGTAAACCAATCGATCCATTGTTTGGCTACGCGGGTTTGATTTTCATTATATTGTGGATTACGTATTTGTTAATTAAAACCTTTGAACAATATTATCGGTATTGGCTTATTATGAGTACGGTGTTTTATTTACTTGTATTATTTACGTATGTAAGATTGATTTGAAAAGGAGTGTGAAAATAGATGGGTATTCAAGTAGATCCGATTTGGTGGACATGGCTACAATGGAACCTTGCAATAATAAGCACAATAGTGATTCAACTTATAATTTTCTACGTGCTTTACAAGTATCGTATGAGATCACCGGAATACGAATATGGTAAAGCTTTGATACAAAGACAAGCCTTAGAACAAAGCCAAATCATAAAAGCACAGGTAAGAAAATTCATGGAAACATTGTACCCGGAGTTAGCGGCTAGACGCGGTGAAGTTTTACCGGAAGAAAAAGAAAAAGCCCCTATCCCCGTGATTGAATCAATTGAACAGTTCAATGAAATTGTTGAAGAAGCTAGGCGTCTCGGTATTCCTATTCCGGGTGAAACAAAAGAAGAAGGTAAATAGGTTGTTGAAATATGCCGAAGAAAAGCGTTTGGGAAACACATCCCCGTGGACCGGAACTAGAAGAAAAATTGTTGAAAGGAGAAATGAAACAAAAAGAGATAGCGGCTATTCTCGGTATCACGGAACAAGCGGTAAGTATTCATAAACGTAAACTCATGGCATTGGTGAAAAAAGAAGTTAAAAAAGAAGTTTTAAAACACCCGGAAATCGTTAAGGAAAAAATTGAAACGGCTTTTAACGAAATTGAACTTATAAAAAAGGGAATAGAAAAACTTTTAGAACGCCAACAGGAACTTGAACACCACGCGAAAAACTATGTTTCCCCCGCATGGTACAATCTTGTAATAAAAAACACGAAGGAAATTAGGGAAGCTTGTGAAACTCTTTTGAAGCTTAAAGGTGAACTTTTACCAGATGTTAACATTAACATTCAGATGACTAAGATTAATCAGCAAATCATTATTCTTCAAAACTTTATTTTTGAACGTCACCCTGAGTTGATCGATGAATTTGAAAGCTATTTGAGGGAAAAACTTGAAGAATTTAAGCTTACAAACGAATCTACTTGAAAAAACATTGATGGATGTACGGTTTCGAAGGGCTAAACAAAGCATACGTTATTTTGCGGAAGAAGTACTTGATATTTGCGGTTTCGTTAACCGTTATTTGGACATGATGGGGGACCGTGAAGTTCCCCGGGTTAAAAAACTTAATTGGCATCAATATGAATGGTTTGATATGATTGAACGTGAGAAATGGATTTGTATAGCGGCCCCAAGGGATCATTGGAAATCAACTATTTTTAGTGTTGTTTTCCCGTTATGGCGGATTCTTTACGGGGAACGTGGATGTTTAATTTCAAATAGCCAAGCCCAAGCTTCCGATCTTTTGGACCGTATAAAATATTTTTTGGAAAATCACCCGTTTTTCCAATACTATGGTTTTAAACCGGAACGGCCGCGTATATGGCATAAAACCGCCCTTGAATGCAGTAATAAATCTACAATAATAACTAAAAGCTTTGGGACACCGGTACGGGGCGGACACTACCATTGGGTTGTCGTAGATGATCCTTTATCTGAAAGAATGCCGTATAGTATGGAATATGTGAAAAACTATTTTAAACGGGCCATAGTTAACATGGTAATCCCGCAGGGCCGCCTTATTCTGGTTGGGACACCGTTAAGGTTTGATGACCTTATCATGGAAACTTTAAATAATCCGAATTACGCGGCAAAACATTATCAAGCCGTTTTAGATTGGGATGAAAAAAAGGTTCTTTGGCCTGAATATTATAGTTGGGATCGGTTAATGGAGCGGCGGGAAAAAATCGGTACTTTGGCTTTTGACCAAGAATTTCAATGTCAACCTGTAGATGAATCTTCAAGTCTTTTCCCGTTTAGCTTGGTTTCAAATAACTTTGATCCAACCGGTACTTTGATTCCGTTTTACGATCCAACCTACGATTGTAAAGTTAAAGGATGTAATCTTAGTTTTTATAGTGAAGAAGAAGTTAGAAAACATATAAAGGAATTTCACAGGGAAGAACCGGTTGAAGGTGTAAACTATAGTAAGCCGCTTAAAACTTTTATCGGATGTGATTTAGCTATAAGTGCGAGTACCGCCGCCGATTACACTTGTTACATTACTCTAGGTTTAGATGAAGATGGAAACCGCTACATTCTCGATATTTTCAGGGAAAAAGGAATGAGTTACCGGGAACAAATAGATAAACTAAGGGAACTTAACATAAGATATCGGCCTAAAATCATATTAATTGAAAGCAACCAATTTCAAAAAGTTATTTTTGAGATGGCCCGGGAAACCACGGATCTACCGGTCCGCGAATTTGTTACCGGCCGTAAAAAATCACATTTAGAAGAAGGGGTTCCCGGGTTACGTGTTCTTTTCGAAAACCGTAAATTTAAGATCCCAAGGGGAGATCAAAGATCAATAGAAATAACAAACATATTGGTCCGCGAATTGAACGCATTCGGCTTCATGGAAGGAAAGGTTCAAGGAATAGGGGAACACGATGACACAGTAATGGCTTTATATATTGCTAATGAAGCTATAAAACAATGGGAAGGAAAAAAACTTATTTTTGGGGCCATAGATAAAAGATAGCTTTACATTGTCTAATTTTAAAGGGAAGATCTACGGAACAAAATAGACAATATCAAACTGAATTTCTTACCTACCGTTTGGTAGTGGTCATGTTGATGAAAAGGTTGGTAAGAAATTGAAGTTAAAATATTAATTTTAATAAAACTTTGAAAAACCGATAAAAAATAAAGGGGTTAGTATTCGCGTTCATAGATTGCTTTTTCACCGAAATATTCATGTTCACGTTCCGGATAATCACATCCACGGCTAGGATCTTCTAAACACATTTTACGACATGGACATTCTTCCCAACCCGGGAAAGGTGCTTTACACCAAGGATAGTGTCCGGGGCCGGGTTCAGGACCATGAATCATTTTTCTTATTTTCTCGATAGGAACCGGATTTCTATCCCTTAGTTCTTGGCGTTCTTCTTCTTCCTTTAGTATTTGCTGAATTTCTTCAGGGTAGTCTTTTTCAAGGAACTTTGATTGGCATTGAAACCAAAATTCACAATCTTCATCATCACATTCCTTTTTCCCAAAACACTTAGGAAATATCACGGCTTTTCACCGTTCCCGCCCTAGTCTGTGTGGCTAGGGCTATAGGAAAAAGGTTATTTGAATTTGAGACAAGATATTAATTTTACGAAGACCGGGCTTTCAAGTTCTTCTTTGGTTAGCCCGGTCCATATCCCTATTTTTTCGGGATCGGTGGCCCACCAAAGGCCATCAACCTCAACCCATTCAACTCCGTATTTTTTAACTCTTTTTCTTGTTGTCATTTTTTTCACCGTATGACATTATGTCAGACATAGTATATAAACCTATCGGAACCGCAAAAAACAAGAAGAAAAAAGAAAATTGATTTTAATGTTCTTTTTTAACTGTGTTTTCCCATAAAGCCCAAAAAATGTTTTTCAGTAGCCAATAGAATTCATAAGGCATTTCAAAATCTTTGAAAACTATTTGTGGATATGTTTTTAGATATTCAATGAATTTTTCTAATTCACGGTACATGGCCCCGCCGCTACCGCTAAAATTAGTTGGTGAATCGGTGAACCAATATTCCCCTACCGTAATCTCAAAAACATATACATAATGATTTTCCTTTTCATTGTGTTTCAAAGTGATCTTAGTTACTTCCATAGGTATGAGTCCACGTTTTTCAAGCATATTCTTTAACTGATAGAAGCTATGAAACTCCTTAACCTTCATTTTCTTCACCATCCATTTTTTTAACTATTAACTTCATTTCTTCTTTAACTTGTTTTAATTGAATATACATGCTTGTTATTTGGTTTTTTAACTTGTCAATTTTTTCTTTTAACGTCTTTGACGTAAATGATGTCAAAAGAAAAGATAGATGTTCATCAGTTTTACTAAGAAAATCCACACAATTACAAAGAAGTCTATACGCGAAAAGACTATGGTATTTTGGATCCAAACTTGGATTGACTTTCATTTTTCTTCCACCCATTCAATTTTATAGTCTAATAATCGTTTTTTAAAATCGTTTAAACTATCTATGATTTCTAGGTGATAGTATTTGTCTACTTCGGGTGAAATCCACACCCAATAGATCACTATGCGGCCCTGATCATCCTGATATAGTTGGCCTTCCCAATGGCCTATCCGCCCTGAAACCATAGGTAAAAGTTTGGCTTTGAGATCTCGGACAATTAGAGTTTGCGGTACGGGGTTATCTGAAACCTTGAATTCCTTCATTGTGAACGGCGGTTCTTTGGCTTTCAGTTTTTCCCCTAGTTTTTTCAGGTCCCCGTCTATTTTTTGAATTAACGGTTCATGTACTCTAATAACAAAATCGACACCGTGACGCACCAAGTCACTTATAGGGATTTTTAAAAAAGAAGAAATAGATTTAAGTTGTTGATATCTTTGTTTTCCTATTCTAACCGATATACGGCGGCTATTCTTCATCTTCATCATCCCTTACAACTTCTATATCTTCGATTTTTTCACGCCAATATTCCCCTTCCCGGGGAATAAACATTTTACCACTAATTTTAATCTCGAAGTCACCGTAAGGCGTAGAAAAACCCATATAGTAACTCCAAAGCTTCAAAGCCGCGTTTACTCGTTCTTCGTAGTCTTCCCCATCCAAAACTTCAAAAGAAATATCATATTTCACCGCGGTTTCTTCCACGATCTTATGCAATTTTTTACAAAGCAAACCGAAATTTTCATAAACCTCATTTTGATCATAGGCATCATACTCTTTACCGATATACTTTTCTTTGATCTCATTGATCTTTCCTTTTAATTCTTCCATGAATTTTTCAAAACTTTCCTTACAATCTTCCAATTTAATCATTCCATCTTTATCTTTGTAAACACGGTAAGCTTTCCCGTAAACGTATCGATGTACATCAGCAATTTCCAAAAGTTTTTCTAAAAGATCCTTGTAATTTGAAGCTAACACCTTGATAAACCATATCTTATCTACGTTATCCCATTGAAAGCCAAGTCTTTTCAAATGGTCCTTGATTTTATAGGTGTCCCCGGAAATCCAAAGAACAAAAGCATTAGGATCATTGACTTCCGTATCAAGTGACACCGAAAAAACCAATCTAGGCCTACTTGTTTCTTTCAAAATGATACGCCCCCTAAAGTGACAATATTACTTTTCGGTTTATCTGCGATTCCACATTTTCTTATATGGCTTAGAAATCTATGTAACTTCATAAGATATATTTGAAATATCATTTCATCATCATGGATCCAATGTTGTAGATCTGATACTTTGAAATCCCATTTAATCATTTTTTTAATTGTTGAATGTAAATCAACAATGACTTTTTTCACGGTTTCTACGTCTAAACTCAAAGTTTGCACATCCACATAATCTACGATTTTTATAGCTTTCCTGATAAAATGCGGCACATCGTAAAGACTGTGATATAATTCAATGTGATATGTTGTTGTTAACCATGGATTCGGATCTGGATCTCTATAGTAACTTATTTGGATCTCTAATCTATGGCCGGATTCCGTTTCCCATTTTACTGTGTACAACTCATTTTTTATCGTAAAAGATATTTCATTCAATTGTTTTCCCCCTTTTAGATTTTATTTGTTTAAGTATTTCTACTTGTTCCCAAGCCCAATCAAGAAGATTGGAACTTGGTTTGAACGGAACCAACTTCCTAAAATAAGGAAACCGGTTAGATCTAACAAAAACATGAGTTCTTTTTTTCCACCGTTTTTTAGTGAAATCCCATTTCAAGGATCCCAAGATAACATAAAAAAGAATAGTATGGTGTTGTTTTATTCTCACTTTAATCATCTCCTAGAATAATAGTTTTCGATACTGTGACATATCTGGAACTCTTACATAGCTTCCTTTTTGCCAAAACGCGAAATCTACATTGAAATGTTGCATTCCCAAAGCTTGGCCGATCAATGCCGCTAGAACTATCGGCCCTGAAAGAACTAAAGTAATTTTTTTGAAAAATCTTTGTGCATGGGCCACGGCTTTATAAACTTCCGCGGCAACTTGAGGCAATTCCGCCGCCGTTAAAAGCCTATCATAGACAATTCTAGCCACAACATCACCGAGTTGGTGTTTAACATCTTCATATATTGGCCGTGCAACTTCTAAAACAATGATACCTTCATCTTCCCGTTCATCGGGAAGCGGCTTTTTCTCCACTAATTTTTTATAAATCTTTTCTACCAAATATTTCCCTATTGTGAAACCAAGACTTAACTCAAACATTTTTGTTCATCTCCCGCCCTAGTCTGTGTGGCTAGGGCTATAGGAAAAATTATTTGAATTTGGCTAATTCATCTTCTAATGTGGGTATTCTTCGGGGGTTTCCCATACTAAGTAGCTTCCATAAAGCCCAATCATATTGACAACCGGGACATGTGATATAAACCCAAACATGGGCTTCATCTAGATCGGTTGTCTTTGCGTCCGCACCGAACAACTCGGTGTGGCAAGTTGGACATGTGAAGGCTAGTTTTCTTAATTTTTCCAGAACTACACCAAGTTTTTGTGTTTCGATTTTTCCCATTTTTTTCACCGTATGACTTTATGGGTGACTGTGTATTTAAGGGTTGTCATTCACTTTGTCACACATATATTTAAATAAAAATTCGGCTATAATTATGTTCAAAAATATGGATGGTGACTTTATGCAGGATGATAAAGTGCTTACAAAGCTTTCGCAAATAACCGTTCAAGCCACTATACGCCGAAGAAAAACCGGGAAACATAAAGGAAAAACATATTTTGTTTATTACATCACATTAGAACCCTACATCATGGACCTACTTGGATTAGAACCCGGTGAAGACATCATTCTCACTATTCGAAGAAAAGAACCCGGTGAACAAGGAACCGAAAAAACCCTACACCTAAAATTAGATAAGGGGGAATATGAAATTGAAGAAGGTTGAAGAAGGAAAAACAACCGGTGAAAAATTAGTAGATCTTTTTTCTAAGATTTGGGAAGCCCTAGAAGAATTACAAAACCGCGGCATACCGAAACGGCTTTTAATACTTTATATTCAGGACAAAACCAAATTACCTAAACGGGATATTCTGAAAGTTTTAGACGCAATTCTAGACTTTAAAAACGAGTTCCAAAGAGAGTGAAACAAAATATGAGACTTGAAGAAATTTGGAGAAAAGATAAAGAAAAAGAGAAAATCTTAGAGAATGCAGAGAAATTTATTGAGAAAAATGCTACATTAGTGGATGTTACGGTTCATTATAAATGGCATGGAACATATATTACTTTTTGGATTTTGGAAGATGATGAAGAATTTGTTGGAAGATTACAGAGACAGTTAGATAAACGGTTTGGAAAATATTGGAATGCCGATCCTTCTCCTAATAGAATAAAAATAACTGTCGAAACAGATATTATAAAAATGAAGAAAGAGAGTGAAAGTAATGTTGAAGGAAATTAGGAAAATGAAGAAGTGTCCTACTTGTGGCCAAACTGTGGTGAAAGGATATTATCAGATGATTTGTGATGAATGTGGGAAGATCATAGATGAAGGTGAAGTTATACAAGCCGATTACATTGAAGTTGTTTTTTTCCTTGAAAACAATGAACAAAAAGAGTTTGATTTTTGTAATTGGGAATGTTTCCGCCGATTCGTTAAAAAACATAAACCCCCGGAAGGATTTGACTTTGTAACCCTTTACACGATCAATAAGCACAATTATAGAGAGTTTTTAGCTATTTTGAAGGATGGTGACGTAAAATGATTATTTCACGACATAAAACCAACCGACATAAATTTGTAAACGCGAAAAGAACCATTTAGCCGGAAGTTGGTGAACCACCATGAAACCGGAAGATCTTGAAGTCTTAGGAAAAAACGCAAAAAACATATTCAAAAAAGGAGATAAGGTAGTTTTATCAGTTCACGGATACAAAATATTCTACAACAAAAAACAAAGGCAAAGACGGCAAATTGGAACCGTGATCGGGTTTAGCCGTAGACACCCGCATTGTGTAATAGTTCAATGGAACGGGCTTAAACAACCTGAAACCCTAGCCTTTTGGTTTATAGAGTTATCAGGGGATGAAGATGAATAAAAAAATAAAATTAAGACACATAAGTTCCGAAAAAGTTGAAAAAAAGAAAAAAGAATATCTAAAATCAATAAAAAGAAAAAGCCCATTGAAACTTGAAATAAAAATAAAAGACATAAACGAATTGAATCCTGCATCTGAAAAAGCCCTTTATCTTTTTTTGGCATGTGAATCCCGTAAATGGGATGTAGCAAAACAATATCTCAAAGAACTAAAAGAAGAACTTGAAAACCCCGGGTTAAAAAAATTCTTTAAAAAATCTAAGGGGGGTTGAAAATGAGTAAGGAAATAGATTTCTTAAACGATTTTCTAAATAAAATCAAAGAAATTTTAGATGACTATGCCGCTAAACGGTTTTTCAAGGAAATAAGAATGGAAGAATGTTCTTTAACATCTAGTAATTTTTCGTTTGTCTTAACGTTAAGGTTTGTTTGTACTAAGCGGAAAGAAGGTGTAAAAAGTGAGTGAAAAATGGTTTGAAGAAATCAAGATGAAAAAATTTGTTCCGGGTAGTATGTGTCCTTTTCTTGTGGTCCGCCGTGATTTATACGGTAATGTCAAATATTTTTGTACGTTTAGTGGATCAGATGAATGCGGCTATGTTTTTAATCATATTGTTTGGTGTCCTATCAGGGATCGAATAGAACGTGAAATAAACGCCGGTCACCGGGAATGGAAGCCTAAAATCCATAGAAGGGGGGAAATAGTTGGCTAGATGTAATAATATTATATTTTTTAATAGTGAAAAAGCCCGTAAACATCTTCTTGAAAAAGGTTACGTTTATACTTTAAGGTTTCCACGGCGTACGGGTAAAGGAAAAGCAATAAAAGGAAACAATTCCAACCGGGAATTCCTATGTTTCGTCTATATAACTTTCATAAAGAAAATCAAGGATCCAAAGGAACTAGAACCCTATGTAAATGAATCAGGTTTCAATAGTGTAGATGAATGGGTTAATGAAGTTAAACGGTTTCACGGCGGTTTTTACGCCCGATACCTCTACAAAGTTAAGATTATCCCGCCCGGCCGCTATTATCGCGGTAGAAGAAATAAAATTCAATATGTGGATTGAAAAGACATGAAAAATAAAGATGCCGAAAAAATCCATGAAGCTATGAAAAAACTTGAACTTGTTTTATTATTGTTTGGAATTGAAATAAGGGAGGTGAAAAATGGAAATGAGAGTTAAAACGGTTAAATATGAGCGGCTTTTCAGTTTTGAAAAATATCAAAACCATAGAATCGGTTTTGAAGTGGAACTTAATGAACATGATGATGAAGCGGCGATTCTAGGGGAATTGTACTTTAAAGTTCTTGGTTTACATACGGCCCTTGAAGTTCACCGTAAATTGATGGAAGTAAGTTTTGAGTTACCGCGTAAGATTTCATCGGTAGCTGAGAAGCTTCGTAGGGTTAAAGAAGATTTAGCGGAGATTGAAGCGGCTAGATCTAAGTTGAAACATGTGGAAGATGAAGAAGAACGTTATCAATTAGCTTGTAAACTGAAAACCGAGAAGTCACTTCAAAGAAATAAAATAGAGTATGAAGATGAACTTGATGAACTCACGGAACTACAAAAAGAAGTAGATAAAGCTATTTTAGAAACAAGGAAACTTATTTTGAGCGGTGATTTCGAAGAAGTCTTAGAACGGTACAAAGATCTATTGGAACAATCCACGGGGATAATCAGTAGCTACTACTATTAATTTTTATTTATTTAATTAACTAATTAATGGAGATGATGAAATGTATAAATTAAATCTTCATGTCGAATTTCCGCAAAAAAAGAACCCTCATTCCATGCCGAAAATACCGGTTGTCTGCAGGGGTTGCGGCTATGTTTTAGGACACGTTTATCTTTGGAATTGGGAAAAAGAAGTGAAATTTTATCTTAATTCTCGGTGTCCACGGTGTCACCGGCTTCTACGAAACCCTAAACCCGTAGTAGAAATAAAAAATAACGGAGATGGAAACAATGGGAAAAAACCGTAAACCGATTTACAAGCTTGTTTCCGTTTTTCCGCCTAGATTTGAACCTGTGCGGGAAGGGCTTTGGGACCAAATTATCAAATCCAATAAGTTAGTTATCACTTATATTAATCCGTGGTTCTTTTTGGTTCACCGAATCTATGAAAAAATCATAAACTATGTTTACGATAAATGGAATAGAAAAGGGGCCGGAATCGTGGAAAAAATGTTGAAACCGTTACGTTTTATTTGTTTCCAAATAATTATCCGATCAAAAGCCAGAATAATAGAAGAAATGTATGAAAAAAGTGAAGGTGATAAAAATTAGTTCAGCGGGTTTTTCCGAACCAATTCCGGAAAGCTATTTTCACTACAAGATCTATGTTATGAGTAGTTCCGGGACCAATTTGTGGTATGATTTTTATGAATTGAAGATTAAACGCGTTAAAAACGAAACGGGAGGTAGATAAAAATGCCTTTTTTTAAATGTATAATCTGCGGGAAAAAATATTGGGAAGTTATTGATCTTAAACCTCATATATGTGCTAGTTGTATCGAAAAAATGAAGCCAAAACCAGAAAATAATTATGAAAGTAAAAATGTAGGGGTTGGTTAAAAAATGGAAATTGTAGATATTAGGGATTATTGTTTTGTTATTTGTTTTTCTTCGCGGTTTAATTGGTTGGCTTCTTTGAAAATGGCGGTTTGTGAAGTATTGTCCAAAATTTTTGTACCAATCATCAAAAAAATAAGTGGAAATAATCAACTACCTTGGTTGATTAGCTTTTTCAATGTTTTCGGTGATGTAATAGAAATAAAGGAAATCACACCAAAAAAACTTTTTTTGCGAAAAGGGAGATGAAAAAAGAAGGATTGGGTAGAAATGGATAAAATGAGTATTGAGTATTTTAGGGCTTTGTATTCTGAGAAAAATAGTTTTTGCTATTGGTTTCCCCGAGTGGCCCATCTGGTTCCTACGCCTAGATCTATCATTGTTCCGTTTGAAAAAGAAAAATATTCAATCTACAACATGTTTGAAGACGCAAGTGTGTTTGATTCATTTGTTAAAAAACTTGTTAAAATAATTTGGATTAACAATTTTAAGTACCCGGTTTTTATGAGAACCGATTATTTCAGCGGTAAACATCATTTTAAGGAAACATGTTTTGTGGAAAGCCCGGAAAAACTGAAACTTAATCTTTTACGGTTATTGGATGAAAGTTTAGCCGTAAGTTTGTTCGGTTTACCTGTGAATGCTATTGTTATCAGGGAATATGTTGAACTTGATTGGAAGTTTAAGGCGTTTAATGGGTTGCCGATAGCACCGGAACGAAGATATTTCATCAGGGATGGGAAAGTTCAATGTCATCATCCTTATTGGCCGGAAGACGCCATAAAATTTTGGGAAAAAGGCTACGTACCGCCGGAAGATTGGCGGGAAAGACTATACCAGATGAATATTGAACATCCAAGGGAAGTTAAATTGTTGACTTCTTACGCCGCGAAAATAGCTAAAAAATTGGATGGATATTGGAGTGTTGATTTCGCGAAAACAAAAACGGGAAAATGGCTTTTAATCGACATGGGGTTAGGTGAAGTTTCATGGCATCCGAAAACATGCCGATATCAAAAATAGTTTATTGGTTAAGTTGGCAAGTAGGCCGTAAACTAAATGTTGAAGATCTCCCGTTTTCCATAACGATAATAGATTTCAAAAATCTACCGGACCAGAAACAAGAAAAAATCTTTAAATTCTGCAGAAAACATAACTTAAAAGCCATCTACACCGGATGGTTCCTAAAAGATCTAACAATAATTCTAAGGTGAAATACTTGTTTTCTGGATTTCTTACCTACTTTTTGAAAAGGGACCTGTGTCGCGAAGGGTTGGTAAGAATTTTTCTTGTTTTCAATGTAACAAGAATGTACTTTGTAAACCTCATTTCCTGTGGAACCGATATGTTATTATATTATAATTGTTTTATAAGAGTTAATTAATTAATTAATTAGATGACTTGGGTGAAATATGATGGTTAGGCCTAGAAAATGGAAGGCGACAAAAACAACTTCAATCTTGTTGTATGAAGAATACGATGAAATCTACAAAAAAGCCGAAGAACTCGCAAAACGAGAGTTCAACGGTTCTTTTAGCCAATTAATAGCCCACGCATTAAAAGAATACATAGAACGCCACTACCCCGGTAATCCTCAGATTCCTATCACCGGTTTTATGCCGGGGAAAATGGAAAAAGATCTTCTTTTCAAACTTGAAGCTAAACTTATCAGGAACAAGTTGAAAAACATTTTAGGGGTTTTGAAAAGAGATCCTCGGGACGATTTAAAACGTGAAATATTAGAAGTTAAACTTCCTGAAGTTCTCAGTAAAGCTATCAAAATCATGCAAAAATATAAAAGTGAAGAACTAAAACAACTAATAGAACAAACAAAAAAATATATAGATGAATTAGAATGAAATCGGCCACGGTGAAAGAAGACTACGCATTTTACTATCGATGTCCGAAATGCCGTATAAGCTATCCACTAATAATAGCTGAGCGGCTAGGATTTAAATGCCGAAAATGCGGCGGGGATCTTCGGCCCGTACATGAAAAGTAACAATAGTAACAATAGTAACAATATACCTAAAAGTAACAAAAAGAAGAAAAACCTTATAAGTAACAATAGTAACAATATACCTAAAAGTAACAATGTGATGAATATGCCGAAAAAACCCAAAATCGCGGAATTCAAAAAAGGTGATATGGTCCTGAAAATCTACGACAAAAAAATACTAGATGAAATTCTAAGAAAATTCTTTTCCGATCAACTAAAACCACCGGAGACTAGTCAAGTTGAAATGTCACCTAAAGGTGACACAAAAAATGACTAGTCAAAAACCAGAAAAGTTACAAAAGTCACAAAAGGAAGAAAAGTACCAATATACCCAAAAAGAAGAAAAGGAAGAAAAACCCCAAAAGGAACAAAAAGAAGAATATACCCATAAGGAAGAAAATCCCGAAAAAGAAGAAAAGGAACTTTCGGAAGAAGAAAAACGCGATTTTTGGAAAAAGGTTAAAGATTTACCCGGCTATAAAAAACGCGGCTACACAACTTTAGGGGACATGAAACGTTTAGGCCTTATTATTAGTGATAAAACCCCTGAAGAACTAGATGAAATCGAAGAAGAAGGATTAACCCGCGGAAAACAAGAAAAACAAGAAAAAGATTAACCTACCCGGCCAAGGTAGGTCCATTTCTTTTTTCCATTCACGCCAACAACATGGTACAAATAGGGACCATGGGGACATCCACGGCAATTTTTTCCACAAGTCACATATTTTACTACGAAACATCCCCCGCGGCTTCTACGGCTAAAACCGCCATATTCACCGCGTTCCCTTCTTTTTTCCTTTTCTATCAAGGCTTCCTTCAACAATTGAACCAAATCAAATATATCATCTAAAACCCTTTTCATCTGCAATAGCTTGGCTTCATGTTCCGCGTAGACGTTTAAAGCCGCCATCTCCCCATCTTTGGCGGCTTCAATGATTTTTTGGTATATTTCCCGTAGCCATTCGAATTCTTCTATTTTTTCTTCCACTAACATGTTCATCACCATGACATAATTATGGTCATAATCATATATAAATCTTACCTACCAAACATGAACCATAACGTGGTTGGAACGGTAGGTAAGAATTTCAGGTCCACGCCGCAACCCAACAAAACAAGTCAAAAACATGTTTTCAATTTTAAGTAAATTTAAATATAATTTAAGTCATATTTTAGACAAACTTATTGTAAAAAGGGGATACTATGAGTTTTTTATCTAAGATAAGGAAAATTATTAAACGTAATAGTGGTCCCCGTGAACGTCAAAAGGGGGTTGTTTCAGCGGCTTACCGTAATGTTCCCGGTGTTTTCCAAGGATCCAAAAAGAAAAGTAAACGCAGGGCCATTTATGTTCAATGGTTTTGGAACGCCCCTTACGGTCAACCGCGAAACGTAAACATTCTTGAACTACGGGAATACGCTCAATCTACGTGGTGTCAACTTTGCATAAACACTTTAATCGATGAAGTTACAACCGTAGATTGGGATATTGTTCCGAAACGGCCGGAAGACGCTGAAAACGAAGTTGTCCTTCAACATTGCCGCGAAGTACGGGAATTTTTCGAGAAACCTAACCTAAACGATGAAAGCTTTGAACAAATACTTAGGCAAGTTGTAAGAGACATTTTAGAGATAGACGCCGGGGTAATCGTAAAAACATTTGAAAACGGAAAAATGACCGAGTTCTATAGTGCGGATGGTGCAACTTTTCTTAAAGACGTAGATGAATACGGTGTTGTCCGCGGCTACTACCAATATAGCTTAAAGGTCCCTAACGCTAAGCCAATTTACTTCACGGACCGCGAAATAGTTTACATCATGCAAAACCCGCGAAGCTATAGTTGTTACGGTTTTTCCGCGGTTCAATACTTAATGTCAATTCTAAAAACTTTAATTGCAAGTATGGAGTGGAATGAAACCTATTTCTCGGAGTCAGCGGTTCCATCAGGGCTTTTAGCTTTACTCGGTATAAGTGAAGAAGACTACCGCCGCTTCGTAACCTATTGGGAAACTCAAATAAAAGGAAAACCCCACAAACTTCCAATCGTATCAACAGACGTTAAATGGATCCCATTCAGCATGTCAAACAAAGAACTTCAATTTCTCGAAAGCCAAAAATGGTACACTAAACTTGTTATGGCCGCTTTCAAAGTCACACCAAACGAGTTAGGGTTCACGGAAACCGTTAACCGGGCCACGTCAGAAGAACAAAGCGAAGTCTTTCGAAGAAAAGGCCTAGGACCACTATTAAGATTATTGGAGTATCATATTAACGCGGAAATTATACCTGAATTCGGGTACGATGATATTAAGTTTCAGTTTGCACCCGGCAAGGACCGGTTTGAAGAAGAACGTCAAGTAAACATATGGGTTAAACAACTTCAAGCCGGGCTACGTACAATCAATGAAATTAGAAGGGAAATGGGCCTTGAACCCGTACCATGGGGAAATGAACCTTTTCACCCGGCCTTATTTCTTCAACAAAAACAACAACAACAAGAAGGCCCCCCGGAACTTCAATTCACAATACCATCTACCCAAACAAAAACAAAAGCTTTAACATCAAGTAGCCCCCTTGTTCCGAAACCTAAACAACAAGTAAAACCTATCGTGGTTGGCTACGATGATTTCTATAAGCTTCCCAACCCCGCGACAAAACAAAACGATCCACGCACCATAAACGTGGATCAATACGAAGACTATTTCCTGAACGAACTTAAAATTCTTTTTAATAAACAAGCCCAAGAAATCATTAATCTTCTTAAACAAGAAAAAACCGCCGCCATCATCATGGAAAAAGACGTTAAAGTTTTCCGCGACATCTTGGAAAAACTTTTCACAACACATTTAACACAGTTCAAAGATCTACTTGTAAAAATGATCCGCCGGGGCCTTGAAATCGGCGGCAAAAAAGCATTCAAAGAACTTAAACTAGAAATAGACTTCGACCTTCAAGATCCACTAGCAGAACAATATATTCAAACATACGTAGATCTACTAGCTTCACAAAAATACCGCCAAGTAAAAGAACGAATCCGCGAAGTACTAACCGAAGGAATCCGCCAAGGCCTTAGCATAGATAAACTTGGAGACATGATTCAACAAGAATACGAACCGCTAACAACATGGGAAGCCGAAAGAATAGCTAGAACCGAAGCCATCCGGGCCACAAACATGGGCCGCCTAATAGGATACAATCAATCCGGCATGGTTAAAGCCAAACAATGGATCGTAACATGGGATGACCGGCTATGTCCCGATTGCCTTGAAATGGCCAACCAAACCGTACCCCTACTAGCTAAATTTATTCATCCAAGTTTCGGCCAAGTCGACACACCACCCTTACACCCAAACTGTCGATGTACCATTGTCCCCGTGTTAAAAGAATCAGTTATTCAGGTAGGAGACAAATACATCAACATAAATAAAACCGAGAAAATCCTTGAAATAGAAAAACGATTCGGTGACAACATCTACAATATTTTGAAAACAAAATACATAGATGAACGTAAATCCACGCGGACAATAGCAAAAGAACTAAACGTAACACATCCATTCGTAATAAAATGGCTAAAAAAATGTCAAATCCCCTTACGCAACAACCTAGAATGGAAAAACCACAAAAATAGGAGATAAAAATGAAAAACCACATATATAACCCAACCCTGAAAGAACTCATAAAAACCATTGAAAAACAAGGATACATCATCTACATAGACAACAACAAAACAATGCACATATACAAAAGAGGTAGTTAAAATGACATGGACGGAAATAAAATGTGAAAAATGCGGGAAACTTATCGCCCTTGTTTCTGACGAATTCAATATAATACCTGATGATCCCTATGTTTGTCTATCATATTTATGTAATGAATGCATAAAAAAACAAAAAGATGAATAACCATGTCATTCAGCTATCTTCAACACTTAACACTTATGGAAAGAACCTTAAACGAAATCAAAAAACAACTAAATGCAAGAAACATACGACAAGCATTAAAAGAAACCAAACAACTACAAAAACAACTAGAAAAACTCATAGAAAACATATACACATACTTCGACAAACCATAAAAGATAGTAAAACCCAATAACACTTCTTAAATTTCTTTCGGTCACCCTAAATATATAGGATGATAACTATGACCAACAAAAAACTAGTATACTTACGATTAAAATACGCTTTCACAAACAAACTAATATCATGGAAAACCGAAAAAACAAAACTAACACTAATCTTCGAAAAACCACTACCACTAGAACTAGAACAAGAAATAACAAGCCACATAAAAGCAATACTAAACCCCCCAAAACACATACCCCTACAAATCTTACCAACCAAACCCCCAAACAACACACCCAACAAAAGTAGGTAAGAACCACAACAACCACCCTTTACAAACATCAACCCAAAACCCCTATTTTTAACTTAAGTTAAGTTTATTGGGCTTGTTTGTTTAACTTAAATGTGGTTTTCGGGGGGTGGTAATCTGGTTTTTCGGCGTTTTTTCCGTAAACTATTTTTATTTAGCCGGTTATTTTGTTAGTTAGCTAATTTAGGGGTTTAATGCTATGTCAAGTGAAGTCATTGTTTTAAATAAGGATTTCAAAGCCCATTTACCTATTGATTTTTTCAAGGTTCTTGATGAAGAACAAAGGATTATTGAAGGCTACGCTACTACTGAAACCGTGGACCGCGAAGGGGAAGTAGTTACCCGTAAAGCTATTCAAGAAGCCTTAGAAGAATACAAAGCTTTCCCAACAATCAGGTACATGCATGAACGTAGGCCCATTGGAAGGGCCATAGACATGAAACTTGACCACCGCGGCCTATACGTAAAAGCAAAGATCTTTAAAGGGCCGAGAGACGCGGAAGAAGCTTGGAGTCTAATTAAACAAGGCGGGTTAACGGCTTTTTCAATCGGTGGACGGGTTCTTGAAGCCCGTTCGGTTTTCGACAAAACTTTGAACCGGCATATCCGGAAAATAACGAAAATGCAACTCTTAGAAATCAGTTTAGTAGACATACCGGCTAACCCCGAAACCCTGATACAAGTACTTAGAAAAAGCCTAGGGGGTATTGAAACGCAAGAAGACATGCAAAAAGAAGATAGTTGTAAAGCAAGGTACGTTAATCCAGATGGAACCTTCAAAAACGGGTTTGATGGATGTGTAGCGTATATGATGAATTGCCGCGGGTTAAAACGGGAAAACGCGGAACGTCTATGTGCTTGGATCGGCCGTAAAACCGGGAAAATCCCCGGGAAAGCAAAAGACACCGCACCCGTAGAACTCAAAGTTCTAAGCCCCGAAGAAGAAAACCTTCTTGTAAACTTTATTTTGGAGTGTGAAAAAATGGAAACAAAAGGAGAAAAACCTGAAATAGAAAAACAAGAAGATATTCGGGCCGCAATAGAACAACTAAGTGAACGCATAGCTAAAATTGAAAAAGCCATTGAAGGGCTAACCAAAGAACCTGAAGAAACTAGTGAACCTGAGAAATCTGAGAAAACCGGTGAACCTAAAGAAAACGAGTTAGCGGAAATAGTGAAGAAAACCGTGGAAGAAGAACTTAAACGTCTTAAAATACCTTTTAGAAAAGCCCTTAAAGAAGAAGCTTCAGACGCAGGGAAAGAAAAACCCCATGAAGAAGGCCCGTTAAAAACCTTTCTATATAAAAGATATGGAGTTGAGGAGTGAAAAGAAATGGCAAGTTTTGGTGCAATATCAGATAATTTCCTAAGTGACCTAGCCTATGAACTTTGTTTTAAAGGCCTACACGATGGAACCGTATACTACGATATGTGGCGTGGCGTAGATAGACGCCCTGAAATCGCAAAACAACTAGAAGCCGATCTAGAAAAAGCCTACACACTTAGCACCGTAGCCACAATAATACCAATCTACGTAGATCCCGAAATCATAGACTTAACAAAGCAAAAAACACCGTTCCTAACCACGGTTAGAAGGGTAACCAACCGTGGGAAAGCCGCAGTATACAACAAACTAACCGCGAAGCCAACCGCAGAATGGTTAGCGGAAGACGCCGCCCTATCCGAATCAGATACCACATACACACAGGCCACCGCCAACATCAAATTTCTATACTCGGTTGGCCGTTTAACCGGCCCCGCAATGGCCGCTTCAAAAGAATACATAAACGCCCTTCAACAAGAAATCAAAGTTCACACCGAAGCTTTACGGTTGAAAGAAGAAAAAACCCTTCTAAGGGGAACAACTAATTCAGGTGATGACACAGCTATCTACGATTACAATGCAAACGGCTATGACGGTTTACTGAAACAAATAACCACAAATGTTACAAATAACAGCGGGACAACTGAAATAAGTGTAGCCGCTATACGTGACGCAATTAGATCCGCTATTGAAAACGGCGGAGATCCAAACCTATGTGTAACCGATTGGAGAACCTTTAACAAAATAAAAAGCCTACTACAATCAAGTATAACCTATATGGATGTTTCAGGAACCCTGAACTACGGTATTCAAGCAATCAACTTTGATGGTATTCCGATTATGCCTTGCCGTAACATGCCTAACACCGCTCAGAAACGTGTTTTCTTGGTTTTAGACATGTCTGTGATTGAACTCAGAGTTCTACAAGACGTAGTAATGCAGGAACTCGCAGTAACAAACGATTCCAACAAGTTCATGGTAAAAGTCTACGAAGTAGGAATATGTAAAGCGGAACAATTCTGTGCTAAAATAATAAACTTACCATAGGAGTGTGATAAAAAATGGCGGAAGTAACAAATAAAGAATCTAAAGTAATTTCCCCGCATTTGGGAAAATATTGTGTTTACGTTAAGGGGACAAAAGCCGCTCAAAACGACACTTTAACCGTAAGTGAACTATCAAGCATAGACGTAGCCATCCTAGTTTGTGCTAACGCCCTAGAAACCTACAGTACTTCGGGGAACGTTATAACTTTAACTTCAACTAACACGGGAACCGTAGCGGGAATCGTAATAGGAGATAAATAAAACCAAGGTGATTAAAACATGGGTAAGAAATGGATTTTCCGTAGTGAAGGAAAAAACGAAATAGCTAGGCCAACACCGGACAAAGTTTTTTACTTTAAGGACCATAAGATTGTGGTTACAAGTGAAGAAGACGCCCGGCTTCTACGTCAAATGGGTTACGAAGAAGTTACGGAAGAAGATGAACTTGTTGTTCCCCCGGAAATTGAAAAGAAAATTGAACCCGGCATTTTGAAAGCCTTAAAGAAACTTGCTAAAACAAGTAAAACGGCCGCTGAAACAATTCTTAAAACCTTAATAAAACAAATCGAAGCACCTTACGCACCGGAACTAGAAAAATTAACCGAAGAACTTATAGGGGAAGAAAAGCCTAAAACAAAAACTAAAGTTTTTGTTTGTCCCGTGGAAGGATGTGGAAAGAAGTTTACAAGTAAAAAAGCCTTAGATCTTCACATGAAAACCGCACACGGAAAATAAAGGGAACAATGGTAGCTACGGTACTTTTATCCGAAACCTTTTTTTGGTAAAACAATACGTGAAGGAAGTTTTTAAATGGCAACAAAAACTTACAAAACTAAAAGCCCGTTATTTAGCTTAAAAAAGCCAAATTATTCAAGTAAAAATAAAATCTACAAAAAAAGATAGGGGCCGTAAACTAAATGGTAGACTATACAACTCAATCAAACATAGAAAACTACTTGAATATCACGTTTAACCAAAACCCCGATCCAACATTGGCCCTGATGATAAGTCATTGTAGTTCTTTGATAGACGCGTATTGTAACCGCGATTTCACGCAACACACCGGGGAAGTAGAATACCATGACGGCCTTGGAAAAGGCCATAACACGATTATTTTAAGAAATTACCCGGTTCTAAAAGTCACTTCGGTGAAAGAAGACGGAACATTGTTAACGGAAACCGAAGAATACGTTTGGTATGAAGACGGCCGAATAGTGAAATGCAGTAACGGCTATATTGATCCTAAAAACGTTTATTGGAAAGCTAAAGCCAAAGTCATCGAAGTAACCTATGATTACGGTTATACTTCGGTTCCCGCGGAAATAACAACAATATGCACCCATGTGGTAATCGAATGGTTGAAACGGTGGGCTTTCAAGTTCACGGAAATAGGATCCGCGGACAACATAAGCCTATCAGGTGTTTCAATTAACTTTAAGGAAATCGAAATTTTACCGGAATGGGCTATGAAACGTTTAAACCGATATAAAAAAGTCTTAGCGGGGATAATATGACCATATTGGATCATTTTATTAATCAGAACGGTGTAACCGTAACCCATAGAAAAGTGGCTTCTGTGGTTTACAATGAATACGATGAAATAGATACAAGTCAAACAACTTACACCGATACATCAATTAAAATCTTTGTGATTCCAACTAAAACCCATAAATTTGAACATCGATTGGAAGGTAAAACAAGTGTTCCCGGGGATCTTGAAGCCCTTGTTCCAAGCACCGTGACCGTAAACGAAGGTGAACAAATAATCTACAATGGAGACACCTATAAAATAGAGTCTAAAACTGTGATAACCTACGCGGGAACAACCGTAACAAAAATAACCTTGAAAAGGAAGCTAACATAATGGCCCTTGAAATAAAAACAAAAATAAAAATAGACTTAGAAAAACTAAACCAGAAAATCAAACGGAAAATCACAACTATTTTGATGGCCGCCGGTTACCTCATAGAATATGACGCGAAAAATCTTTGTCCGGTTGACACAGGGCGGCTTCGGGCTTCTATTCACACGGAACCCGTAGATTGGAACATGGTTAAGGTTGGTACTAATGTTGTTTACGCGAGGGCCGTGGAATACGGTACCGTTCCACATTGGCCGCCAATAGAACCACTTAAAAGATGGGCTAAACGACACGGATTACCGGAACAAGCCGCCTACGCTATTCAAGCAAGTATCGCAAAACACGGAACCCAACCGCAACCTTTTATGACACCCGCGTATATGATGAACCGTGGAAAAATTAAAAAACTGATTAGAAAAGAGATTCGAAACCTGATTAAAGAATCTAAAACATAGTTATATATTTTTACATGTATATTTTTGTTGAATTTCAACTTGTTTTTGATTGATAAATGTCGAAATCTTTAAATACTTATTTTTACGTTCTTGTTACATAGAAAATAAGAAATTCAAGTAGGGGTAACTTAAAGTGTCCATCACCGTGACATGTCCAAAATGCCACCACGTATTCGAAGTAAACGTAGCCGGTTTACGGAAAAAACGGTTACAAGAGATTTTCAGCTATGTTTCCGCACATAAACCAACCGTAAAACAAGCGGTAAAATGGATTATGAAAGAATACGGTGTAAAAAGAAACAAAGCAATCGAATACCTAAAACACTTAGAAGAAACCGGTTTCATAAAACTAAGCATTCTAAACGGCTACCGTCTATACCCCGCACAAACCACATTAAAACCTAACTTTTACCCTAACCAAAAACAACATTAATCAGCAACTTTTTAACTTCATTTTCTTACCAACTCTTTGAGAACCATGAACATCACCAAAAGGTTGGTAAGAAACCGCATCGAAACCTTAAAATCATCTAAAACAATTTAGAAATTTTTGAAAATGTCTAATATGTTTTGGGCGGTGGGTTTATATATGTCGTATGATGAACTTAAAAACTCTCATTTACTTACGCCGAAAGAATTTCAGTTTTTTTCTGATTGTATGAGTTTTTTCTTAGGGGAAATGGAAGAACCGTTTGAAAAACTAAGCTTCAAAGAACAAGTAGAAGTTATGAAAAATAATTGTCCCTTCCCTAAATGTAAGTTATGTGAAAAAGTCTTGGAATGGATAAAAAAGAAAAGTTAACGTAAAGATTGGGCTATGAAAAATATTTGATCCGGCCCATAGTTTTCATGAACCTTGTAAGCCTTAAAAATCTCAATTTTCCCACTACGTTTTATTCTGATTATTATCTCGGTCCACCGTGACAACCTATTGTAAGTATAAATGATAAAACTAGTAGACTTAGGATGTTCCTGAAACCATTTTAACATTTGATCCACGATCTCCGGGTACCTAGCCAACACTTGATCGAAAAACTCCTTATTACCCTTATATAACCGGGGCCGCTCCAAAGCAAAATTCATAATAGCTTTTTCAAGTTTCCTTTTGAACCCCAAGCCGATCTTAGACAACTTCATCACCTACTTTTCGTATTTCTACAGGTTCCGGCCAATTTTCGAACATCTTTTTTACATATTCCGCGTCTTTCTTTGTTTTTACATATATTTCAAAAACACACTCATCACCATCATAGACATCAACGATGACTCCTTCTTTTCTTAACTTTCTAATTTTTTCCCAATCTTTTTTAGATAAAATCATTTCCCCAAGCCAAAGACTAACTATATATTTTGCTTTCTTTTCATTATTAGTCAATTTCAACCCACTCCTCGGGTTCTTTTTCTAGAAACTTTGTTATTGATTTAGGTATCCAAAAGGCTTCAGGACATAGTTTATCTCGCGGCGGTATTCCTAAAAACGGCCTAAACAAAAAAGCTTTTTCCGTCTCTTTTTCAATCTTTCCTTTATATATCACTCTATCTTTTCCTTTTCTAGCTTCGATTCCGGTAGGTGTTAAAGCGGCATAGTACATAAAGCCGCTTTTTCTTACAAACCACACCGGTAGACTTATGATTTTTATTTTCCCTTCCATCTTCATCACCTTACTTACATATATACCTTATATTATATATAAACCTTATGGTATATAGATAAGATATTAAACAATTATTGAAACAAATAATAACTTTCCTAAAGCTAATTTTCTTACCTACTCTTTGATGATGATCATGCGGGTTAAAGGGTTGGTAAGAAGTTCGGGTTAAAGTGGTAACTAACCGAAAAAAACCTTTTTCCACATCCCTTAAATATTTAGAGCGGCTATTTTTAGTTGATCGGCTACGTAAGGCCGATTGTCTAAGCCCGGTTGGGTGTTTTGTTATGTCGGTTGGAAATAGTACAATTGTCCATGATGTTGTTATTTTCATAAGAGATCTACTTAGAAACAATCTTACCGATCCCAAGGATCCCCGGCCGTCTGATAAAGCCCCGTTTGTTATGACAAGTTACCCTGAAAAAGGAACAATCTACTATCCTCATGTTATTGTTTATCAAGCCGCGGGTTACGGTAGCCGTTTAGGTGTAAATGCCACTTTTTTTAAATATAATCAGCGGCTACGAATCGATATTTTAAGCAATTCCGCTAAAGAACTTGATGAACTTACCGATCAAGTAATTTACCAACTTAGAAACCAGATTTCTTCAATTAATGATTACGGGATTTGGAATCTTCAAATAGTAGGTTTCCACATGAATCCGCTACCTTTAGCGGAAAAACCTTACCGTAAAACTGTGGAAATCGAGTGTTTCGTATATCCAACTCCATAGGTGAACTTGAAATGAAAAAACTGAAAATAAAATTGAAAGAAGGAATACTTCACTACGGAGACGCCTATTTAGACATACATGAAGGCGAAATATTAGAAGTACCGGATAATTGGCATATAAAACAACTAATTCAAAAAGGAAAAATCGAGATCGTAAAAGAAACTAAAAAACAAGAAAAGGAGAGAACTAAAACATGACTGACTATATTGTAGGCGGATGGCAAATAAGCTACGGAAAAGAAACAACCCCTTACACCGAAACTACACCGGACCAATGGATCGGAATATGTCCCGGCGGCGTTTCACTTAAAGAAAAACGCCCCGTAAAACAATACTACCATTCAGCGGAAAGAGATCCACTTCTACAAAGCCTAGGAAAATACGTCTACCCGTTTAGCTTCGAATACTATCCGCAAAACGGAAAATTCCTAGTAATGGCCCTAGGATCCGTAACCGATTCAGGATCCGGCCCATACACACATACAATAGATGTAGCCGATCAGCTACCAACATTCACATTTGAAGCCGCTATCCCCGGGGCCAACTTCGTGCGGCGTTACATAGGTTCTAAAATAGATAAAATCACCGTAACCGCAAGTGAAGACGATGATCTGAAAATATCGGTTGAAGCCCATTGTGCAAGTATCGCAAAATACACTTCGGCCACATCAGTCACCCAAGACACCACGCAACCCTACAAATTTGAACAACTAACATTTACTTTGAACGCGGCAACCGTGGCAATAGTTAAATCGTTTTCATGGGGCCTTGCAAACAATGTTAAACCAAAATATCACAGCGGTTCAAGTAGCCCAACCTATCTAACGGAAGGAAGACGGTCAAACGATCTAGCAATTGAAATAAACCCGGAAGACGCCACGTTTTGGGACAATTGGAAAAACCAATCCCCAACATCTCCAATAGATGGAAACGCATTGTTTACAAGGGGAACCGGTGACACAATTAAATTTGTTTGGTCCGATATTCTTTACGAAGAACCCGGCTTTGAACTACCTGAAGAACCCGGTGAATACCTTCAGAAACTCGTGTTAAAACCAAGGACATGTCAAATCATAGTAGTAGACAACATAGCAACATATTAAAGGTGAAAAACTTGGAAAGAAAAGCCTTTATCGAAATTCCAACCGAAAAAATCACAATCGGAGACGTAACTTTCACAATCCGCGGCCTAACTAAAATAGAAAAGGACCGCATAGACTATAAGTGTATTAAAAAAGAAATCAACCAGAAAACCGGTGAAATAAAACTTTTAGACGCAGATCCAAACGAAGCCCGAATATTAAGAATCCTTAAATGTGTACGTAAAAACGGGAAACCACTTACAAGACAAGAAATAGAAGGAATAGAAACCGAAGACGGGAAAATCAAAGTGTTAGCCGGATGGGTTCTTGAAATACTTGACAAAAAAATCATAGAACTAAGTGATCTTACCCCGGAAGAAAAAAAGGGGTTTGGCGTGGCCTTGACGGCTACCCGATCAGAAACCCCGAAACCGCAAAGCGGATAAACGACATTCTAATAATGCGGGAATTCGGAATGACATGGTACGAAGTTCAAAACATGCCTAACAAAGTCTACGAAACAATTTTAGCTATACTTCAATGGGAAGCCAAAGAACGCCGTAAAGCAAAACTTCAAATGGAAATTGAAAAAGCCCAAGCATTAAGGGGGTTAAGAAGATAAGTAAATATCGAAAAGGAAGAAACTTCGAATATAAAGTTAAACGGGAACTTGAAAATGACGGGTTCCTTGTTTTCAGATGTGCGGGAAGTAAACCCGTAGATCTAATAGCTATCCGATACGATTGGAACCTGAAAAAACACGTGATTTTAATAGTTGAATGCCGGGTTCACGGAAAAATTTCGAAAACCGAAAAAGAAAAACTACTAAATCTAAGTAAAAAACTCCGTGCAACCCCAATTTTAGCATATTGGAACTCAAACTATAAGAAGCCCTTCGCAAAAAACTTATTGTTAGAAGAAAACAAAATCGAAGGTTTTTCAAATGAAATTGAAGAAATTGAAAAAACTATTTGACCGCAGGGAAAAAGTTTTAGCCAAATCACGGCAATCCCGGGTTTATCCCGGCGGATCATTTCTCACACCGAATACCATTATTGTCACAAATAAACGGGTTCTCATAATAAATCCAAGCAAACTAGGCCTACATAAAAAAATCGAGTCTTACCCGTTTTCCCGGATTTTCAGCGTTCAACTTTTCAACGGAATTTTCACAAGTAAGATTATTTTGAAGATTCCCGGGGTAACTGAAAACCAGAAACCGGAAGAAGCCGAAATATCCGCTTTACCTAAACATGAAGCCCGAGAAATATTTAATATCATACAGGAAAAAATAAGGCGGCCACTATGAGTACCGTAGAAGAACTTAAAATAATTGTAAAAGCACAAATAGAAGAAGCCACGAAAAACCTTCAAAAAGCCCGTAAAATGTTAGATCAATTTGGCAAAGACATCAAAAAACAAACCGAACAATCCAAAAAATTCGCCACACAATGGAAAGCACAGTTCCTAGTAATAGCCGGAATGTCCCTTGTAGCCATGCGTTCAATGATCAAAGCGTCACCCACCTTATCGGTTTCGATGTATGAAATGAGTTACCAATTTGAACGCGTAGCATATATCCTAGGGGAACAACTTGGCCCCGCATTTGAAGTTTTAGCCAACATCATTGGAAAAGCCGTAGATTGGTTTGAAGCCTTACCCGCACCGGTACAGCAATTCATAGCCGCCGCAATAGCTTTAACCGCCGCAATCGGCCCCCTGATCGGAGTAATAACAACACTAGGACCACTACTTTCAATGATAGGCGTAGGCGGAGTAGCCGCAAGTGGCGGAATAACCGTTCTAGGAATGTCTATGACCACTTTGCTTCCGGTTATAGGGCTTGTTATTGCGGCCGGTGCTTTACTTTACGTAGCTTGGACCAATAATTGGCTTGGTATCCGAGACAAAACTAAAGCCGCTATTTCATGGCTTTCAACAAACATACCTAAATTTGTTGAAAACGTTAAAGCCGCTTGGAGTAAAGGCGTAACTCTTATGAAGGCTATTTGGACCGGGGATTGGAAAACAATCGAAGAAATCACGTCTAAAGTTACAAGTAGGTTACCCGGGCCAATCGGAGACGCGTTAAAACTGCAATTACGTTTAGTTAAAGACGGGCTTGGTATGATTAAAGCTATTTTCCGCGGAGATTGGAAAGCCGCCGCCGAATACGCTAAAGACGCGTTAAAAGGAGTCTTAAGTTTTCTCACAGGGCTTAAAGATTGGATGATAAAAGCCGGTGAAAACCTGATAAAATGGTTTGTAAGCGGGTTTGAAAAAGCTAAAGATTGGGCCCAAGATCAAGTGAAAAACTTCACCGATTGGTTAGCCGGTTTCTTCGGCGGTTCACTTCCAGAACGCGGCCCACTTAAACACATTGTCCACATGGGTGAAGAATTAGCTACGGCTTTCACCGCGGGAATCGCGGCGGGAATGGGAAAAATATCTCCAAAGTTTCCGTTAACGGTTACAAAAGAAATTGTTAGGCCCCGTGAACCAACCCCGGTGATTACCCCGGTTGTGAAAACGGGCGGCGGAACAAATATCAATGTTGTAAACATGGAACCGCAGATCCCGATAACGGTTAAAGAAGAAGTTTCGCGAATTGAACTTGAAGATTTGTTTCGAAAAATCGTTAGCGAAATGTTTGATCAATATGTTAGAAGGATCGGGTAAAAATGGGTAAAACAATACGATTTAAACGTGGAGCGGTGACAATAACCCTTGAACCCACACCATCCATTGTTCGAAGTATTGAGTTCGATAATTTCGTAGGTAAATATCGAAACGGTAAAACCGAGATAAAAAATGACGGCCGAGCGTTAACTACAATCACATTAATATGGAACCCGGTGACCGATCAAAGTAAAACACGGGAAGAAAAAGTAGACTATCTTATTGAACAGTTTCGGCCCGGCGGGGATCCTTGGACATTTGAATGGGGAATCAGCGGGGAACCCGGTGCTAGATCCTTTAGTGTTCAACCTAAATCAATACGTGAAAAAGAAACCGGCGGGGAAACCCAAGATCTAACCGTAATAATCACACTACAGGTTCGGGAAGGAGTATAATATGAAATTCATTGGATGTATGTTAAGGGAATGTCCATTTAAAGATACCACGGCGGTAGTTCATTGTGTCACATATTTACCTGATGGAACACCGATATTTTGTTGTCACGCAATACTTGAAGATGAAAAACCGATAGAACCGGAATTAAAAATAAATATAGACATACGGATTGATGGCAAATGAGTATTCAAATATTAGTTAACGATGTTGATTATAGTAGCTACGTAGATCAAGTAAAAGTAAATAGTAATATTACATATTATACTCGAAACTATTCAGTTCGTTTTTTGGATCCTAATCATAGCCTATATAATCAGTTTGGATTTGGAGACGATGTTAAAATCTATTTGGAAGGAAACTATATTTTAAGAGGGCGTTTAGAAGACAAGACAACCGAAGAATACGGCGTTATCATAAAAGGCCGTGACTATACGGCCCGGTTTCTAGATAGAAATGTTTACGCTGAATACACTAACCGCGAAATCTCAGATATAATAACAAATACCACGGATGGTTTGATCCCCAAATACACGCCGGAAATAACGACAAACAATGTTCAAACAACAAACAAATACATCACACGGAAATGGGTTCAAGTTCCTTTACTCGTGGTCCTACATGAATTAGCTTCAATAGTAAACTACGATTTCTATGTTGACACCGATTTAGATCTACACTTCTTCCCCCGGAAATCCCGTGACTCCGGTAAAACTCTCGATAACTCTAATTTACTTAAATATGATATTCCAGACGTAGGGAAAAAAGTTGTTAACCGGATTACTTTGTTTGGAAAAGAAGGGATATGTGTTCAAGTTGAAGATCCCGGAAGTATAGCCAAATACGGGGTTAAAGAAAAAGAACCAATAATAGATCCAAGTATAACCGATTCGAATACGGCTTATGAAAAAGCCGCCGCAATCCTAAGAAAACTAGCTAATCCCATACGTCAAGGAACCTATATTACTCTTACAACCGGTTTCACAGATCTTAAACCCGGAGATCTAATAACCGTGAATATACCTGAAAAAAACGTTAACTCTCAGTTCCTTGTTCTCGAAGTCACTTTCACATGTCCACCTTACCACGCGGAAATAAAAACCGCAGAATACACAGTTGAATACGCAGATCTACTAGCCGATCTAACTAAAAAAGTAGTTGACATAAATATGCGTGACGCAGATCTAGAAGCCACAATATCAAGATATTACCGGTTCGAAGAACAAAAAAAGCTAAGAGTAATATGCCGAATCTATCGAACCTATGTAGGTGAAGGATGGATATGGGGACATTCCACATGGAGTAAATGGGGACAAAGAAAATGGGGATACGCCGCGGGACAAGAAGAACTAATATGGAGTAATGAATAATGACAAGTATAGCACTTGTAGAAGAATGGTGGGACCGTTACGGGGATAAAACAAAGAAAAACAAGATAAACGAAATAATAAACGCCATAAACAACCTTACAATCACAGATATAACCATCGACTCCGACATAATACCGTCTACAAGCGGAATAAACATTGGAAGCGAAACAAACCCGTTCCAAAACGGACACTTCGCAGGAAACATATATCTCGGCACTTGGACAAGGACTGAGACAACTCTTTTGAAATTAATAACTGAGGCAAATTACGATTTGAAAATAGAGTTAAGAGAGGAAAGCGATAATTACGGTGCGGACATACACTACGATGCATCAAACAATATTTTAAAGATAAATATGATGGACAATGGAACGTTAAGAGAGGCGTTG
>Ga0164311_10000094_pt1 | contig 32104 bp, 44 predicted proteins | sample GuaBasSedimGuay2_FD_121796 | JGI IMG/M metagenome (GOLD analysis project Ga0164311, IMG submission 121796) | Subseafloor sediment microbial communities from Guaymas Basin, Gulf of California, Mexico - Guay2, Core 4569-9, 9-12 cm | ecosystem: Environmental > Aquatic > Marine > Hydrothermal vents... | reverse complement strand
TGCAATATTCACCATGAAGAACTGTTGTGGCTGGCGAGATGTCCGTGATATGAACCACATGTCCGATGGTGATTTTGAGATGACCATCACGACGCACTCCCCCCGCAGGAAAGCATCCAAAAACGGCCACAAAACTACAACGCATACCAAGAGAAAGCTAGTCCAATGAAGTTCAACTTTGAACTTACCGAGAGGCAGTCGCTTGCTCTTGAGTATTTACTCGACGCGGTGACCCGGTACATTCTCTATGGTGGTGCGAAGGGAGGAGGCAAGTCGTACTTGCTATGCCTCTGGGTTTTCATGTGGTGCAAAATGCTCTGCAAGCTATTCGGGCTTAAACCGAGGGAGCATCCGATTCCGCTTGGGTTCATAGGCCGTAAACAGGCGACAGACTTTAAGAAAACAACGCTTGAAACGTGGAAGAAGATCATTCCACCAACCGCCTACGAGATAAAGAAACAAGACTCAGAGATTATTCTTTTTGGTGGGCGCTGCAAGATATTTTACGGTGGGCTCGATAGCTCAGAGACTATCAACAAGTTTAACTCAGCCGAGCTTGCGTTTTTTGCTTTAGATCAGGCCGAGGAGGTTTCTCGCGAGGAGGTTGGTGTCCTTCGTGGGTCGCTTCGTTTAACGTACAAAGGCATCAAACCGGCCTACAAAGAGCTTTATACGGCGAACCCCGCCGACTGTTGGCTGAAGTCTGATTGGGTGGATGTTGAACAGGCTAAGTATGCCTATATACCGGCGCTGCCAACGGATAATCCGCATCTCCCGGAGGACTATATTGCCACGCTGCAAGAGGCGTTTAAGTACAACGACGTTTTGCAACGCGCTTACATCCACGGTGATTGGACAGGGCTTAAGGATAACAACACCCTTATCAACCCGGAGATGATCGAAGCGTTGCGGAAGGTCAACATGCACTTTCCGCATAAGAAGCGGCTTATTTCATGTGACCCTGCTACCAGCCACGACGAGTGTGTCTTTAAGCTATTTGAAAACTATAAGGTATTGGAGCAAAAGATACTCGCTCGTCCTGATGATGAGATGAAGGTTGCAGCGGAGCTTGCTGCGTTCATGGAAACAACGCAGACCTATGATCTTGTTATTGATGAGATTGGTTTAGGTGGTGGCATTGCCTCTGGCGTTCAGAAAATAGACGAGTACTATCGGATCATTCGTTTTAACTCCGCATCGAAATCGATGGAGCCAGAGAAGTATGCAAACTGTCGTGCAGAAGCATATTGGTACACCATGCAGCAGATACATGATAAAGTATGCTCATACATTGAAGACGAAGAGACCAGGCGTCAATTGTACGCTGTCAAGTTTAAAATAAAAAATGGCCGAATTATTATGGTCGAGAAGGACGAGGTTAAGAAGAACATAGGCCGGAGTCCAGACCGCGCCGATGCTTATGTAATGGGCGTTTGGGCCCACGACCACGTTGAGGCATGGAAGCCTAAACGGGCAAGCAAACGGTACAACTTCGAGTACGACGAAGAAGACGAATACAACCCCGCAACAGTGTAGAGGACATAATGAAATTAGATGACATTAAAGCATTGGCGAAGACTAAGGCTAAAGAAATTGCCTCGACAATTAATAAAGATACGAGTGAACAAAGTAAGCAAAATGTCATCGCGCTCGGACTCGTCCAGTTTTGGCAGCGCGTGTTGAACGACGTTGGCACAACGACTGTTGCAGTTGATGTTGACGATAATGAAGATACAACGGCAGAAGATGTCTCTCAAGAAGAAGAACAGGAAGCAGAGTCGCAGGATGACGCTGAAGATGTTGTAGAGCAGCCGGAGCAAGAGGCTCCAGGGGCTGATGTTGAGCAACCTGCTGTCGAGTCCAAGGCAAAACCTAAGCCAAAGTCGAAAGCAAAAGGACAGGGACGGAGACGGCGCAGCAAGTGAGATAAGCGATGCCAAAAATAGAGAAAATTTATGCGGATTTCGCTATTTCCTCTAAGGCACAAAGTAAACTTCTTCGAGAGATTGAAAAAGACTTTGAGTTTGCTTTAGGAAAGCAGTGGGAACCGGAAGACGTTGAGACCCTTCGCAAAGCTGGCGTGAAGGCTCTCACGATCAATCGTATTAAGCCTATGATTAAAATAATCACGGGTATTGAACGGCAGAGTCGTAGTGATCTTATCGCCTTTCCAGAAGGAGGCGAGGACGTTATCCGCTCTGAAATATCCACACGTTTGCTAAAGAACGTGGTCAAACTATCTAGGGTCGATAAGAAGCTCTCTGACCAATTTAAAGAGGGCATGACAGGCGGTCTTTGCTACTGCGAGGGGTTTCTGGATTACACCTATAACCTCATCAACGGATCGATGAAGTTCAGGAAGCTAAACGCTAACCGAATATTCCCCGATCCAGACGGTGAAGAGTACGACCTTTCCGATCGGCGCTTTGTGATCAAATACTCGCCAAACCTCACCCGCGATCAGGTGCTAGAGCTTTTTCCAGAGGATGAGGACAAAATTGATAAGGTCGGTATGCGCCGTGTTGACCTAAAGGATATGGACGCGTTTGTTGAGCATATCCAGAAGCGCGATTATGAGAATGCTCCGGAGGTTGGGGACGCGAAAGAGCGCAGCAACGGCTACGATTTGGTGGAGTACTACTACAAGAACTGGGTAACCAAATATTTCGCCGTCGATAGGGAATCTGGAACGATCAAGGAGACTGACAGCAAGGAAGAAGCTGAAAAGTTTATTGAGGAGAATGAATTTGAAGACCCTCATATCCTGAAGAAACAAATCCCTGAAATCTGGCTGCAACAGGTCATAGGGGATCAGGAGTTTACCGACGAAGTGGCGTGGTCATATCCTCGCTGGAAGTTTTATCCATTCTTCCAGTTTATCGGTGAGCAAATGACCGTGGATATTAAAGACACCGATCTTCTTATCCAGGGCATCACCAGAGGCCTCCGAGACCTTCAGGAGGAGCTTAATAAGCGACGCACCCAGGAACTAAGGCATCTGAATAGCACCGCAAATAGCGGTTGGATGTTTCCAAAGGGAGCGTTGGATCGTCGTACAAAGGACCGGTTCAAGCAGTTTGGATCGAGTCCAGGCTTCGTAGGGGAGTATGACACGTCAAAAACAGGCGGGGTTGTTAACCCAGAGACCTTCCGTATACGCCCGGCTCCGCTTAGTACAGGGCATAAAGAGCTAGCTGCTGAGTCGGAGAAGGATATCAAGGAATCCTCTGGAATTAATCCGGATTTGCTCGCGAATGATTCGCAAAGCCAGAGCGGTAGAGCCATCTTGCTCAAGCAGCGCCAGGGGCTTGTTATGGTTCAGGAGTCTCTGGACAACTACAGCGAAACGAAGCAGATACTAGGGCGCTTTATTCTCTCGCAGCTAGGCGAAATATACACCGTAGAAACAGCCTCTCGTGTGCTTGGCGATGCTTTTCTTTCGGAGCATTTTTCAGGCCCGGTATTGGGTGAAGATAACCAGCCAGTTTTGAATGAGGACGGTAGCCCTAAGATTGTGGTCAACGCCGACGATGTTGGGATGATGATCAATCAAATTCTGAACGACGCGTCGCTCGGAAAGTATGACGTTTCGATTGGAGAGGGAGCTTACGCGGAAACCACCAGGCTGGCGAACTTCGTCACGCTTATGGAGATGACCGATAAGGGTATTCCTATCCCGCCGGACGTTATCATTGAGGAAAGCGCTCTAGCAGAGTCACAAAAGAAAAAAATTATGGCAGCAATAGCAGCTGCTCAGCAAGCGCAGGATATCCCACAGGAATAGCAACTCGTAACCGAGAGGAAAATCGCAATGGGCGAAGAAAATAAAGAGAATACAGTCGTTATCAATGAGCCAGAACCGGAAGCAAAAGATAATCCTATGACCGAAGAATCCCTTGTAGAAGAAGGGGTCGGCGCGGATCAGATCGCGCTTGCAAAGAAACATGGTATGCTTGATAAGTCAGAGGATAACGAAAACAAAAACGATGATGACAATAAAGAAATCGTCGACGATGAATCAGAAGATGATGACTCTGAAGATGAGAGTGAAGAGGAAGAGTCCGAAGAAATAAAAGCGGACGACTTAGATTCATTTGACAAAGTTCATAATTTGTTCGAGAATGAACCTGAGAAGTTTAGGCAACTGCCTAAAAACATTCGTGGTCTCTACCACAACTCGAAGGGCCTTTATAAGCGCCTGAAGAGCGAAGAACAGAAGCGCCAGGACACCGATAAAAAAGCAGATTTGCTTGGAGTCAAAGTCACTGGCAGCCTTACCAAAATCGCAAAAATACGCGAACGCCTAAAGAACAACCCAGACGACGTCACCATTGAACAAATTTTAGAAATTGTCGGTGATGAAGAAAGTCAGCCTGAGTTCGTTACAAAAGAAGACCTCGTAAAAGAAAAAGAGGCCAAGGCCACTGAGGAAGCTAATCAAAAAGCCCTCACAAATCGACTTGAAGAAGCCAATAAATGGGGCGAAGCCAATGTCGAGAACTTCGAGACGATCATTGACCAAGCGCAAGAAGTCGTCAACGAAGATAAAACGTATTTGGAGCTTATACAATCTGTACTGTTGGCAAAAGAATTTGACGAGCAGAAGTTTGTAAATACCGTTATCAAGATTGCCAAGCTAAATCCCAATTATGGGAAAAAGAAGTCCGACGACGAAGAGGAGTCAGACAAGGATAAGTCTGGCAAGGAGTCGAAGGACAACATCAACCGCATGTTGAAGAATGCGAAAAAGAAGACCTCAAGTGCCGCAGTCGGGGGTGGCAAAGGTCGACGAGTTGTCAGCTATGACGATTTAACGCCCGAAGACGTTGTGAATATGTCGCAAAAAGAATGGAACGCATTACCAAATCATGTAAGAACCCGCTTAAAAGGCGGTGCATAGTTGACAATTTAATACTCTGCGGGTAGCTCCCGTAAGAGAACCAGCAAAGTTTGAAACGGCAGTTAGGTGCCTAATCACCTGATTGCCGTTTTTTGTTGGTAAACACTTGAGGAAAGCAAATGGCTAATACAGTTAGTATTGACGCTCTTCGCCCGGAAATTTGGCAGAAAGAGCTTTATAAAGACCGTGAGGACAACCTGTTCTTTGCTAATAAGCAGATGATGGGGACGAGTGAAAATAGTCTAGTCCAGGTGAAAGATCAGCTTGTTAAGAGCAAGGGTGATCAAGTGACATTTGGGCTGACCACGAAGCTGGACGACAGCGCTGCAATTACCGGGGACAATGAGGCCGAAGGTAATGAAACGGCTATCTCGTCTTACGCAGAAGCAGTGGCTATTGATCAGGTTCGGTTTCCCGTCCGTCTGACCGGCTCGCTTGATGAGCAAAAGGCTGCTTACGATATGCGGAGTGATGCCAAGAACAAGATTGGTATTGCTACTCGTGAGTTCCTTGAGAGACAGATTTTCATGAAGCTGGGGGGTGTAACGGAGACAGACCTGACCGATGTTGCTGGTAGCGTTTATTCTAGCCAAGCAGCGTGGTCAAATACGGCTCCAATCGTCCCTGCTGCTGACGAAGCTGCGGGTACAGGTAATCGGTACGTTTGTGCCGACGCTGCCGGTATCGACTCTCTCGAAGCAACGGACATCCTTACCTTATCGTTGATTACTCGCGCTAAGATTAAGGCTCAGTTAGCTTCTCCGCGAATGCAACCGATTCGTGTCGATGGTCAGGATTGGTACGTGATGTTCATCCATCCGTGGCAAGAGTACGACCTGAAAGCTGCTTCAACTGGCAACAACTGGAGTCAAATCCAGCGTGACGCTCAGGTTCGTGGCGATCGTAACCCGATCTTCCGTGGAGCCTTGGGTGCCTACGATGGTGTGATTCTACACAGCCATGAGTACGTCCCAACGTGTCAGGCAAGCTCGGACTTCTCGTCTGGTGGTACAGACGCAGCGGTTCGTTGTTTCCGGGCTCTGTTGTGTGGCGCTCAGGCAGCGGTTATGGCCGAGACCAAAAAGTCGATGATGATGGTTGAGGAGACCTTCGACTATAAGAACAAGGTCGGCTACGCAGCTGGATTTATTGGCGGTATCCAGAAGCCAGCGTTTAATTCGTTGGACTATTCGGTTATTGCTGTAGATACAGGTGCAACTGACCTGTCGTAAGGTTAATTTCCCAGGTAGGGGGGTACGTGCCCCCCTGCCCTATTACGGCCTTAAATTTAGCATTGACACCGAAGGAGTGAAGAAATGGCAGCTTTAACTGAAACCTCAAGCAACGTGACGGAGTTTTCCGGTAAGTTCAAAGTCGCGGCTGTTGAAGTTGATGGGGCAACGGGTACAACCGGCTCTGTCACAATTGACGAGATGGACACTGTTGTTGCTGTGTTCGCGCAGATGAAAGAAGCGCCGACAGCGACGTGTGCACATGTTCGTGCGTCAATTAATGCAACTACAGCCAATCAAATTGACTGTATACTGTACGAAGACGACCACGTGACAGCTTGTACGCAAACAGCGACTGACTTCTACTTGTTAGCGGTTGGTTACTAAAAATATATCAGGCATAAGCAAGGGGGCTTTTGCTCCCTTGCAGTCTGAACGCACTCTGGGGGCTCCATGAAGGAATTGCTACTCGGTGCTGGCCGAGACAAGAGTAAACGTTTGATATTTGATGATAAAAAGGTCTTTGAAAATTTAGTGACGCTCGATAACAATGCAGGGCACAATCCAGATGTACTGTGGGATTTGACAAAGCATCCATTACCTTTTGAGGATAATGAATTTGACGAAATCCACGCTTATGAAGTGCTTGAGCATTTGGCCTATCAGGGCGATTATGAATTCTTCTTTCGAGAATTCAGTGAATATTGGCGCATTTTAAAGCCGGGTGGTTTATTTTGCGCGTCTGTACCAAAGCCAGGTTCGGTTTGGGTGTGGGGCGATCCATCACACAGACGGCATATAAGGCCAGAAACGCTTGTATTCCTGAGTCAGAAGCAGTACGAGCAGCAAATCGGCGTGACTTCGATGAGCGATTTTAGGCACATCTACAGCGCAGATTTTGAAACGGTACACCTGTCGACTAAAGGAGAATCCTTTTACTTCGCACTGAGGGCTATAAAATGAAAATACTTGCTTTAATGCCATGCTACAAAATCATGGAAGTTCCAGCTGTTCAAAGTTTATGTGCATTACAGGCTGACGTTTATAGCCGAAACGATAATATGCACATTGTTTTTGCGAATGGATTTAATGCACCGATGGCCCGAACATCATTATATCTTTACGCGGTTGAGAAAGCCGGAGAGGTTGATTGGGTACTCAATTTAGACAGTGACCACATTTACAGCGCGAAAGCGCTATATTCGCTTATTGAAATAGCGACAGAGAAGAATTTGCCCTTGTTATCCGCTACATATTTCGTGCGCGGGATGCCAAAGAAAACAGCGCATGGACGCTATGTTGAGGATGGCAAGTTTGAAAAGTTTAAAGAAGAAGAGCTTAACGGCGAGCTAATGGAAGCAGACGTTCTCGGCTTTGGGTTTCTGCTGATGCGTCAATCGTTCATTAAGCAGATGGTCGAGAAGTACGATCGCGACATATTCCATATGGACGCGCATCATAACGGCGATGAAGCTGTTTACTTTTGCAAAAAGGCCCAAGATTTAGGCCACAAGATGTTATTCGACCCAAACAATAAGGTCGGACATCTAACGACGGTAGTGAATGTTTGATGGCTGATGATTTTATAAAGAAAGTTCTAATCGATGACGCCCCAGCTTACTATGTCGAAGACATTGAGAGCATCACTATCTTTCCAGCAACAAAAAAAGTTGATGTACAATTAACAAGACGGTATTACACATTCTCTGATGTACTTGTCAGAACAGAGTCAGGCAACGTTGAAGAGTTTACACATGACCTGACTTCCTTCGTGAATTCAGCAAGACAAATACTTAAAAACAGACTACAGAATTAAATATAACTAGTTCTGTTGACGAAGGTGGGCTGACATGACAGGTGCAGAATTTCTCGCTTACACCAAGAAGATATTCCTCCGTACAGATAAAGATACTGAGATTTACGAAGCAACGACAGACATAGTCGTTGATATGAGTCTGCGTTTGTTAGCAGACGTGAACATGAAAGTCTCCTCTGCTCTTTCAGGCATTTCCTCCGTGGGCGACTACGAACTTACACTCCCAGACGACTTCGGGCATCTGCTCGGCGATGTATTAATCCGCGATACTGGCTCAGACGACACCTACTTTCCTTTAAAAAAGATCACGAAGGAAGAATACGACCGCATTTACCACGAAAACCTATCCAGTACGGCATCTAACCGCAATACAGGCACTCCCATACATTACGGCCATTTTGCAGGGACTATCTACGTTGGCCCGGCAGTCGATGCTACCGATTACGAGTTCAAGATCAACTATACCGACGATCAGGTCGCAGCTATTGTTGCTGGCACTGATCCTGTTCCTTTTACGGATAAATACCGGCGTATTTTACGCGATGGGGTGCTGTCGCTGATGTATAAGCACATGGAGAACTTTGGCGAAGCCACTCAATTTGAGGGCGATTACGAACGAGGCCTCGCAAAGATTCAGGCTAACGATGACTTTAACGCACAGGATGATTCTCCTGTGCAATATAGCGGAGTGTAAAAATGACAATACCAACGACAGCATTAGACGAAACTAGCCCAGCCGGTAGCGATAATATCTCTCAGGGCGATAATCGTATACGCGAGTTTAAAACACAAATGCGGGAAATCGGCGAGGTTGACCATAAGCATGAATCGTCTGGTCAAGACGCTGATATGGGTAAGCACAAAAAGGTTACCCTTCTTAATAGCACAACCGTCAGTGCAGGGATTGCCGATCAAGGTATTTTGTACGTTAAAGACGTCTCTGGGAAGGCTGAGTTGTTCTATATGGACGAGGACGATAACGAAATTCAGCTGACTAATGGCGGTGTTTTAAATTATGCCGTAACAGGAGACTGGCAAATATCATCTGTGACAACCGCAAGAAATGGTTGGACAAACGTAACCGCCACATACGCGGATAAGTTCATGCGCTTTGATGCGACCCCACTGGGAACAGGTGGCGCAGATGCACACACCCATACTGGCCCTTCACATACACATACCGGGCCAAGCCACACCCACACCGTTCCAGCTAATAGTGCTGTTTGGGGGACGACAACAGCCACGGCTGGAAAGTTAACCACCGGTCAGGATGGTGGTAATTCAGCATCTACAGCAGCAGCTACATCTGCGAGTGGGACGGGCAATACCGGAGCGAGTGGGACGGGTAATACGGGTTCGAGTAGTAACGTCCCTGCTTATATAGAAGTTGCTGTTTTTCAAAAGGATTAAAATGGGTTGGTTGCAGCGTTTGAAGCCACAAAAAAATGAAGTTGCTCCGCTAGATACGAATGTGAAGAATCGTATTCTCAAAAATGGAGAAGCCGTTCTTGATGTGATGGGCAGGAACATTAAAGGCGCTAGACAGTGTCCTTTGCTTGGTGGGCAGAAGTGTATTGGTGAATTCTGTGAGCATTTTATGGAATTGAGTTCTGTAAACGCAGAAACTAAAGAAACCACTACTTTTTGGAGATGCGCTCACGTTGAAACACCGTTGTTATTAATCGAGTTAAATAATAATATCCGCAATTTAATGGGGCAGCTAAATGCCAGTAACGACACAGAAAAAAGGTAGCATTCTCCTAATCAATGGTTTGGACGTATCCAAGCCCGGAGAATATATAAGCGAACAGGCAACCCCAGCTGTTCAGAACTTTCGTGTAGATCGCGGTCTTTTGACAAAGCGTGTCGGCACTGCTGCTCGTGGATCGGCTATTGGTGGTACGGATAAAGAGATCCTGCATGGCCGAGAGTTTACTCGTGAAGGCACAAAGTACAACGTTCGCATCGGTCGAGATAATATTGAAAATTACAACTCAGGAACTAGCTCTTGGGACGATATTACCGGGTCAGCGCTTACTGGATCGACGAATGATCTTGTGGACACAGCGGTTCCTTTGTTATCCGGGAAGCGTATCTTGTGCATCACAAACGGTATTGACGCTATACGCAAGTGGACGGGCACAGGTAATACAGCAGCCCTTGGAGGAACGCCTCCGGTCGCTAAGTTTATCCAAGAGTATCAAACATACCTTGTTTGCGCCAATATCGCCGGGGGGACAGATGTTAGTCAGCGCGTTCAATGGTCGCATACAGCTAATCCTGAAACGTGGGACAGCGGGAACGCTGGAAGCAAGGATTTGGTCGAGGATGGCGAAGATATTACAGGACTTAATTTATTTGGTGGATACCTATGTGTTCATAAACCGACTTCCATCTATTTGGGCGGGTTGGTTTCGACGACTTCTATCTTTAGATTTGACCGTAAAAGCACCGAGGTTGGCACTATCGCCAATGGGAGCATCGTCAATCTACCAACAGGAGAGCAGATATTTTTAGCAAAAGACGGGCTTAGGCTTTTTAATGGCGTCCGCGCACCGCTTATTGATGCCCCGGTTAATGATGAGATACGCGATGAGCTTAATTTAAATACTGCCCATAAAGCCTGGGGCGTTCTAGTTCTTGAGGAAGATGAGGTCTGGATCGGCGTTCCTTTGGGAAGCCAGACAGTTGGTGAGACCGTTTACAAGTTCAACTATAAAACTCGTGTGTTATATAAAGACACTCGAGCAAATATTAACGCTGTCTGGAGAGCTTCAGAATCTGAAGCTAACGCTTGGGATGATGCATCTGGAACGTGGGACGCGTCAACCGATCGATGGAACAGTGGTCAGCTAGGAACGGCAAGCGGTGAGATACATTTCGGCGACACATCAGGTAACACTACGATCAAAGATACTGATGCAGACGACGACAATGGCACAGCAATTGATGCTAGGTGGCAGAGCAAAGATTATCAAGACCAGGAATTTTATAGGCTTTTGCGGTGGCAAGAAATTTTAATGTGGTTTAAGGGATCAGGCACCTTTGATTTGGAGTACTCAACAGATGGTGGTTCTACTTGGAATGTTGTATCTGGTAGTCCGTTTACTCTGTCAGGTGATTTCCCGGCTGATACTAGTCCAATGCGTGGGTATTTGGATGTTTTAAGTACGAAGAATCGTTTCAGAATTACGCATGATGGTGCCGGGACATTAATTTGTAAGCAGTTCGTTATTTCGTGTGTTCAGAGGGAGTTGATTTAATGGCTGAGAACAGACTTGGTATTGGCGACATAATTTTGCCAGCGGATACGCCCAATGATTTGCGTATCGCAATAGAAGAATTTATGCGTCGTGTTGAGGACAACGTGAACTATTTGCTGTTTCCTCAATTGGTGTCTGTGACAGCTGCATATACGGCGACTGATTTAGATTCGGCCATCATTGTGGATGCAACCAGCGGGGCTGTAACAGTAACGCTCCCGGATGCAGCTACAGTGGATCAGAAGATACTTACTATCAAGAAAATTGATAACAGCAATAACGTCACTGTGGATGGAAACGGCAGTCAGACAATTGACGGAAGCGCCACGCAGGTACTATCGACGCAATATGAAGCGCTGACCATACAGTCAGACGGTTCTAATTGGTATATTTTAGCCAACAAGTAGGGGCGAAAATGGGTACATTAAGACAATTTGCAAAAGGTGCCTCACCTTTACTTGGGGCGATGGGCGTGTTTGACAAACCAGAAAGCACAACGGTAACTCAGGTTCCTATGATTACCGATGAGCAGCAAGAGGCCATGAAGCTTCTTCTGGACTTTGGTAAAACAGGGAAAACGCCATCTGGTTACGTTGCTGGAGAGGACTTTGATACTAGCGGGTTTGATTTTGGGAAAACAGGTATCGAGTCTGAAGCGACCAATCGTTTGCTAAGGCTTTTAACCGGAGGCTCCCCGGAAGGAATAGGGACTGCTAGGGATGCGCTGACGCGGTTAGCAACTTCCGGTATGGACTTTGATGATCCAGATAGTGAGTTTGGAGCATTCAAGCGGCGATTAGCGCGTGAGGTTGGCGAGGCAAGCGATGTTATTGATCGCGAAGCTGCTATTACAGGCGATCGTTTCGGAACTAGGATTATTGGTGAAAAGGGTGATCTTGCTGCAAGGCAGGGTGATCTGATATCCGAAAAACTTGGGGCTCTTTTCCGTGACACTCAGGATAGAACATTGCAAGCAGCGCTTGGTTTAGGCGGACTCGAGTCTACAGCGGATGCTATTGAGCAATCGCGCCTTAGCTTAGGATTTGAGGCTGGCGGTTTAGATCGAACGCTCAAGAATGCAAAAGCGCAGCTTAATTTCGATGAGTTCATGCGAAAGCGCAAAGAAAAACTTGCTTCATTATCCGGGTTGGAAACGGTTTTCAACCGGAACATTCCTTTCGGCATTAAATCATCAACGTATACGCCACAGAGTACGTTTAGCAAGCTGCTTAACTTCGGTTTGCAAGCAGGTGGAACGGCTCTTGGTGCAATGGTCGGTGGGCCAGCCTCAGTAGGGCTCAGATAAGGTGAGGTAATAATGGCAGAATCAGGATTAAACCTTTTTCGATTAGCCCAGGCAGAGGCGCTTAATAAACAGGCAGCTGATCCGTTAGCCTCTGGTGTAGATGCCTTACTTGCTGGGCTCGGTATCGGGCTTGATCGGGGTCGTGAAGACTCGGTTGCTCGAAGCAAATTTAACCAGCTTGTTCAAATGGAAGAACTTAAAAACAAGCTTGGGGATGAGGATCGTCTGGACGAGCAGATGCACCAGAAACTGCTTCAAGACGCCTCTCATCAAGATGCGATTTCGCTTAAAAAAATATCAGACGACATCGCTATCAAGGCTGAGAACAGAAAGAATGAATACAACAACAGAATTAAAGAAGCTGACCGCCAGCATGAGATTAGTCTTAAGTTGGCTGAGGCCGGGGTTGACCCTGCAAGCGTTGTAACGGATGCATCAAAGGCACAGCAACTTATTGATGGTAAATCCTCAAAACGGAATGATTTCTCTCGCCTTGCTGCTGCAAAGGGTAAGAAGCTCCGCAGCGAGGAGCAGGTCAAGAAGGATAAAGCCGCTGCTGAAGCTGATGAGCGTTTATGGAAGCGATCAAAAGACCTACGCGCTGAGTTTAAAGACTCTACCGCTATCAAGGACTTTGAGAAGATTCGTTTTGCTGCGTCGACCATTGATGCTGCATTTGAGAATGCCATCGATCCTATGACGACAAGTAAGATTGCTGCTGACCAGGCGTTAGTTGTTGCGTTCAACAAGATGCTCGATCCAGGCTCTGTTGTTCGTGAAAGTGAATTTGCTCGTACCCCACAAGGTGCAGCTGTTTTGAATAGGATTATCGGTCGTTTTATCCAGATCAAAGAAGGTGGTTTAAACTTCACCGATGCCGATCGCCGTGAGCTTAAGAACATGGCTGATGAGCTTTTGAACGCAGCGAAAGTACAGGCTGCGGACTCTGTTGCCGTAACACGTAACCTAGCTCAGTCTTTGGGCGTCCCTGACAATTATGTGTTCGGTGGTTATGAGGAGATATTTGATGTAAATAGAATAGCCGAACCGGAAGCCAAAGTTACCACCGGGCAACGAGTAACGGCAACAAACCCTCAAACGGGCGAACGGCTTGAGCTTGTTAACGGTCAGTGGGTTCCAATGCCAAACCCTGAATTGGGAGGCCTTTAATGGCAAGACTTGAACTGCCCACATTACCAGCAGGGTTTGTGCTGGATGGAGATACCGAAGAACAGCCACAGCGCGAGGCTATGCCCGCGTTGCCGTCTGGCTTTGTTTTGGATAGCACTGCTTCTGTAACAGCGCCTGTGGCTGCTACAGAGGAGCCAGAGGGGCTTCCCCGGCTTACTAAAGAGCCTTTAAAGGCGATCGCTAGAAGCGGTGGGCAGTTTGCATCTGATTTATTCGATGCGTTTTCGCATCCTATTCAAACTGGCAAGGCTTTTGTTGATCTTGCCTCTGGTACGGCTCAAAAGCTCAATCCGGTGCGTCAGGCTGCGGTGAAATTAGGCGTTATTGACGAAAGCGCCGGTGAGGAAACGGTTAACGCTCTAAAGGACTTTATGGTCGAGCGATACGGTAGCGTTGATAGCGCTTTGACCACAATTGATACAGACCCTGTCGGATTCCTATCAGATGCCTCAATATTTTTGACAGGAGGGGGCACAGCGGTATCAAAAGCGGGTCAGGTAGGTAAGCTGGGCCGGTTGGCTAGAACGGGCCAAACAATAGCCAAAGCGGGCCATTTTATCGATCCTCTAGAGGCTACAGCGAGGGCTGGTGGCAAAGTTATCCAATCTGCATCTACGGCCAGAAGGGTTGGGGTTGCGCCAGGGAAGGTGAACCGCGCAGCTGTACAGGCTGCTCAAGAGCTTGGAGTTGATCTCCCTGCATCGGCTAAATCTACTGCAAAAATTACGCCTATATTAGAGAGCCTTACAGCAAAGGGTTTCTTCGGTAAAAAGGTAGTTGAGCGATTCAGTCAGGCTAGAGATAAGCTCTCTCAGGTTGCAGACGATCTCGTTTCCAAGACGGGCAAGGCTGATGATATGACCTCTGCTGGTAAGGCTATGTCAGAGGGTGTTGACAATTTTAGAAAGCGGTTTTTTGAGGTTAAAAATGAGCTTTACAAAAAGGCCGACTTTTCCAAACGCGGGAAAGACGTCCCTGTTGTATCGCCTCGCACAATAGAATTCGTCAAAGAGGTTCTTGATCAAAAGCAGGGAGCCATACGGACAACAGGTGTTGCAGCGGATGTTCCGTTTTTTGAAAATCTGCTTAACAGGTTAAGTCGTCGTTCTGCGGATGGCAGGTTTCTTCCAAAAATGAATGCAGCCGATTTACATTCCGGTGTTATGGAGTTGGAAAAGAAAATCGGTAATATTAACGATCCTGTTGTGACCGGCAATAAAGCTGTTTTGAATAAAATCGCGACGTTGCTAGATCAGGATTTATCCGCAGCGGTTAAAGCAAGTAATCCGGAATTAGCGAAGGATATTTCACGTGCCGATCGGTTTTTTGCTTTAAGCCTTGATGAGCTAAATAGTGTTTTTGGCAAGAAGATTGTCGACCTCGCGGATAAGGGACAGTACGACAAGGTGATGCATGCCGTTATTAATAAAAGCACCTCGGCAGAGGATGTAAAAAGAATCTACCGATTGGTTGGGCGAGACAACGTTCCCCAGGTACAGGCAGCATTCCTTGAGGAGTTCTTTACCGGGGCAAAGAACGCGGATGGACATTTTACGCCAGCAGGTTTGTCGAAACAGATCAAAAGATTTGGTGAGGATAAGCTCGCGAGGATCGTCACGCCTGACCAGTTTAAGACTATTACGCAGCTCGATGAGCTTGCGCGTGGCATAGGCAAATTTGATTCTATTGCAAAGGGCTCACAGACAGGATTCTTAATGCGAACGCTTGCATTGGGTGGAGCGTTTTCTGTGAACCCAGCCCATTTTGTTAAGCTTCTTTTAGCTGACCTCGGTCTTTCACTAGGTGTAGGGTCAGACCTTGGGCAGAAAGTACTTTCTGAAGGGGCAAAGGTTAAAAGGTTTGGCCCAGGTGTTAGGGCTGGCAAAACGATACAAACGGTGGCTCCACAAGCTGGAACGACCGGTCGTGTTCTTCGTTCAGGAACGGTTCTTAACCGGGAAAGCGATTAACGGACTTTGTAGCGTGTTTGTCTGCGAAATATAGGAACAGCAAGAACGAGGCACAGAGGGTGCCACCAATTGCGTTCCAAGGATATGGCGCAAAAAATGCTGAGAGATACGTTGTTAGCATGAAGATTGTAAACAACATCAGGCGTCTATTTTAACATAAGGAGTATTAAAGATGGCAATAGTTCTGAGAAAAAAGGCAACCGCCGATTTGACCTCTGCTGCTCTAGCTCAGACGTTTGAGTTCCAATATGACGTTGAGCTTGTAGCTGTGTTGTTACACGCTTCGGAGGCTATTACTGAAACGGTGTCCGTGACGTTTGATTCTAAGGATGGTGCTAATTACGACACGCTTTTAGATTCTACTGACTTAACGGCAGAGACAGACTACGTTTTTCGCCCTACTGAACCGCAGGTATTCCAAAAGGGTGACAAAGTAAGCGCAGCTTGTACCAATGCCAACACAACAGGGAGTGTTTACCTGACGGTGCTTGTTAGAAGTCTACACGCATAATAGGAGCCTACGATGAGTGAAAGTGAAGAGCTAAAAAAAATACAAAAGAAAACCCGCGATTTGGCTAAACTGGCAAACGCTCATTCTGCTTCTATCAAGGCGAAGAAACAGCAGCTTGAAGAGTTAGACGGCAAGATCGCTGATGCACAAAAGAAGCTGGATAAAACGATCGAGGCGGTCGGAAAGCGGGAGCATGTTCTTAAGTCCATCGATGAGACTATTGATGAAGCGACTCTTGAGCGCCATAAGGCAATTGAGAAGAAGAGCGACTCTTTGAAAGAGAGCATCAAAAAGCTTAAAAAACAGCAACATGACTTGGTGGATGAGGTAAAGAAGCTGACGAGTAAGGCTGCAAAGATCGAGCGCAATAACATTGTCAGCATTAAGAAAGCGGATCAGCTTATAGCCGAGAAGACCAAAGAAATCAATGCGGATCAAGACAGGCTGTCCAAGGAGCTATTTAATCTTAAAGCCGATCGGATTGCACTTAATAAAAATATGGATGAGCTTAAAGACCTCAAAAAAAGCATCGCTAAGGATAAGAAGCAGCTGAACGCTCAGGCTTCTGCTTTGGAGGATAAAGCAGCTGTTATTAAAAAGCAGCAAGCGGATATCGAGCATGTCAGAAAGAGTCAAAGCAGCCTAAAAACGTCTCTCAAAGAGCGTGAGGCTGAGTGTGCTGAAAATGAAAAAGCTATCGCCTACAGGGAAGATGCAATTTCTAAAAAAGAATCAGCATATGAAAAGACCCAGGCAAAATTGGAAAAAGCACAGGAAGAGCTGAAAGCGGCGCAGTTCGCCAACGATCAACGGAAGGAAGCACTTGACGCTCGTGAGAAAGAGATCGAGTACGCCAAACTTCGTGTTCAGAAAGCTGCTCGTGAGCAGAACGTTGAGAAGGTACTTAAACAGGGGAAATGATGAAGCGGATACTATATGCTCTGCCATTTTTATTGATCGCATCGCAGGTTTTTGCGTTTGACGACATCTGGGTTCAAGGTAAACAGAGAGCGGACGTTGATATTTTGTCTTTTGACGCTATGAGCGCTCCCTCTGTGTCAGGCCTTGGAGAAGCTCGGATGTATTTTGACGCGACAGCGAACAAGCTGAAGTGTTCTGAAAATGGCGGGGCATATGCCGACTGTGTTGGCGGTGGTGGCACCGCGCTGACCGTTCAAGATATTGACGGGACGCCTACGGTTAACGACGTCGATACAATTCGTTTTACTAACGGCTCTGTTGCCGATGATGGCGGGGGGCAGGTTACCGTTACCACCGGAGCTGGTGGGGGCGGTGACGTTTCCGGGCCAGCGTCTTCGGTTGATAATGAAATCGTCCGGTTTGATAGCACGACAGGAAAGGTTATCCAAGCCTACACTTCTGGTGGCCCAACTATCTCTGACACCGGAACCATAACCATTACGCAACCGTTAATCCTTGACGATACGTCGTTCCAAGTTCAGGAGGGTGGGGACACCATGACGCTTACTGTTCCCGCTTTAACGGCAGCTAGAGCGGTTACCCTACCGGATGCAGCTGGGGAGATTTCTTTACTTGGGCAGTCAATCTCAGATGCCGAGGTAGATGATGATATAACCATTGATCTAGCAACCGCAGCAACGACCGCTGGGACAGTAACTACGGCAGCGCAGCCCAATATTACCTCTGTTGGAACGCTGACTATTCTTGATGTTGATAACCTGCGGTTGAATGGAAATGATATATCCTCGACCGCTGGAACAGACCTGACTATAACGCCTCTTGCCGGGCAGCAAATAGTCCTAGATGGCACGATCGTTGTTGATGCTGGTGTTGTTACCGGAGCGACGTCGATTACGTCCACAGCGTTCGTTGGTGCCCTTACAGGCAACGCTGACACAGCATCAGCCTTAGCAGCGAATGGCGCGAACTGTGGTGTTGCAACTCAATTTGCTGTCGGGGTTGATGCAGACGGGGCAGCAGAATGTGAAGCTATTGCGGACGCTGATGTGCCAGATACTATTACGATTGACAACGCTACGACCGCAGCCAATCTAGGGGCAGATGGTGTTGATGCATTAACAGAAATTGCCCAGGGCATAAAGACAGCAGCTAACGACACATCAAAAGTTGTTGTTGGTACAGCTGCTGGAGCTGTCTATTGTGCCCAATGGGATGGTAGCGGAAACTTAACCGATAGTGGGTCTGCCTGTGGCGCTGGTGGAGGCGCTACAGCTTGGGATGATATAGGCGATCCAGACGCAGAAGGAACCATTGCATTTGGTGATTATGAACAATTAATAACAACCACATTGGACGATGCTACTGCTGGAATAGAAGCAGCGGTTACCCTTCAAAATACGGATGGGAGCCTTACCAATGACTCATCGCTTCTCGATTTAATCCATACAGACGATGGCGATCCTGATACTATTTTTATTCAAGCGTTTGATAATACTTCTGACCTTAAATTTCAAGTCGCGCAAGACGGCAAGGTTGATATCAACGCGGACGATTCGCTTGACAGCGCTGGGCCTGTTGTGTCGGTGACGTTTGATTCAACATCGATTACCGATATGACGCTTCTCGATTTAATCCATACCGATGATGGGGACGCACAGGGTACGTTTATAGAAGCGTTTGACAATACGAGTGATCTGAAATTTCAAGTAGCAGCGGAGGGGGCAATTCTGTCTGCGTCGCTGGCTGGTGGCGGGACACAGTGTGTTCAGGTTGATAACACCGGGCTTTTAGCTGGTAGTGGCGGGGCTTGTGGCGGGGCACCGGCAACGGCTGATATTTCCGACGTAAGCGTCACACAGACCGAACTAGCAGAGCTTGAGACCATTGGGGCAACAACAATAAGCGCAGCACAGTGGGCAGGTTTGGGTGGTGCTACAACAGCTGGCATAGCCTTATGGGACGATGCGGACAATGTGGCGCAACTGGTCACACTTGGCCTTACCGCAACAGCTTCAGAGATTAATACACCATTAGACGGGGCCTCTGTCACTCTTACGGAGTTTCAAGAGTTGGAGACCATCGGAGCGACTACCATCTCAGCAAACCAATGGGCTACTCTTGGTGGTATCGCTGAAACGCTTGGATCGGCTGAGCTGGATATACTTGACGGCGCAACGCTTAGTGTTGGTGATTTGAATATTATTGACGGAATCTCCGACTCAGGCACTCTCACCGCAGCAGAACTACTCTATGTCGATGGCGTAACCTCTGCAATTCAGACGCAGTTGGATGGGAAACTCTCACTGACAGGTGGGACTCTCACCGGGGAGGTAACCGTAGACAATCTTGGCCTTGAGTTTACAGCAGGTGATGATCATTCTGATTGTTCTGCTTTTTCAGCGACAGGCGGTGGAATTTATTTTGATGACTCAGAAGGAAAGTTTAAGAAATGCCAAGACAATGTTTTGACCGACCTCGATACATCAGGAGGGTTTACTGATCTTGATACTGACTATGGAGCAGAAACGGTAACCTCAGATTTCGACTTCGGCGGTGGAGTTTTGCAAGTTCCCAATAGCACGTCACTTCCTGGCACTTGTGAGGTTGGAGATTCTTACATGGACACCGATGCTACGAGTGGGTCGCGGTGGTATCTCTGTGAGAGTGCGAATACTTGGAAGGCTCAGGGGGGCAGTGGTGGCGGAACTGCCATGACAGAGGTTCGGCTGCCTGTTCAATCAGCAAAAATAACAGGCTCATTTGTTACAGATCAAGATGCTACTCAAGGCGCTCAAATAGATGCGGGTGACGGGAATTGGAGATTATTGTTTGACCCTACTACAGATGAAGCTGCCGTTTGGCAGTTTCGTATGCCTGCAAATTATTCTTCTGGGCCTGTTTTAAAGGCGCAATATTCGATGACATCTGCAACATCAGGTACAGTTGAGTACGAAGGTGCGATTATGTGTGTTTCTGATGGAGATGCTGCTGATGTAGGAACAGCTTCATTTTCAACTATTGCAGTTGCCTCGGCTACAGTTCCTGGAACAGCGGGTTATCTTGATGAGGTAAGCATAACTCTTACAGATGATTCTTGTGCTGCTAATGATGCAACTTGGATTTACTTATCCACTGATGCAGATGATGCGACTAATGACACAGCAACAGGGGACAGGGAGGTAGTGAATGTTACGTTTGCTTACACTGGCTCTTAGTTTCTTATTTGTTCAACCTGTTTTTGCTGCTATAGATACCGATGGGTCTAATGATTATATAGATTGTGGAAATGTTTTACATCCGTCAGGGAGTGGAACTGCATTTTCTATTTCTGCATGGATAAACCCTGATGTTTCCCCTGGCACATCAAGTCAAGATGCAGTTTTAGGGAAAAGGTCTGGATGGGGAGCTAATACTGATTATTATTCTTTTGAGTTTGGGCAATGGAGTCCAAATGATAGATATATGACTTTTGATTTTTGGGGTACTGGTGGCGTTGGTCGTGGTTCAACATCAAACACACAACTCACATTGAATGAATGGGCTCAGGTTGGTGTTACTTATGATGGGAGTACAGTTACACACTATTTGAATGGAAGTGCCGATGGGACTAAAGCAATTTCTGATGCTTTAAACACTGGAGGTAATAGCATTCCTTTTCAAATAGGCAAAGCAAACTCTTTTTATTTTAATGGGACTATAGATGAAGTTTATATTTGGACAAACACTGTTATAAATGCTCATCAAATGAAGATTCTAGGAAAATCGAAGGTAAAAGGTATTGGGCTTCAATTTTCTCCTGATGCTTATTTTTATCTTGATGATTATCCGGATGGAGATGGGGTCAGTGGGAATACTTTTGTAAATTTACCAAATAGACATGTTTGTACGGCAAATGGTGGAGCTAGTATTATTTCTGTTGCAAATGAGAATCTATCTTACCCATAACTAGAGCACGGAGAGACTATGAATATAAGAGATGCAATTTTAACAGGATTGATAGTAATTACAGGTGGGCAAATGGTTCAAGCTGAACCAGTAGTCAAATGTAACGGAACTGAGTACAAGTGGTGTCGTTCTATTGGAGACACTAACGTATTCCTCAATGACCCAAACGATTTATCTACCATAAAAGATGGATTTATCTATATTCCTGGGGGATGTGATTCGATTGCTATTCCTGAGAATGAGCGAAAGTGCAACGATTCAGATTTAGACGGGCAGGTAGATGAGGTTATATCTAAAACAGCGCAAGAGATTGCTGATGAGCAAGTTGCACAGGCAAGTGCTCTAGCTCTAGCCGAAAAAGCAGCAGCAGAGGCAGAATTAGAGGCTGGCGGGTCATCGGCACGATTTAACAGGAGTTTATTATTATCAACAAACACTCGATTAAACGCATTTGCGACTGCAATAAATGATTTACGAAAGGCTCATGGGATAGCAGCAGAGATTCCGCAAATAACGAAGCAGCAGGCTATTTCAGCGGTGAAGGCAAAGATTAATTCAAAGGACACAGATAAGGTTCGATGAAACTTTATGGTATTTACGCAGCCATAGTCCTACTCGGAACAGCGTTTCTCTTACTATTCCCTCTAGTGTGGGTGTTGACATGAACTTAGAACTAGCTTCTACAGAGCAAATCATAGAAGAGCTGACAAAAAGGAATTTAACTTTTGTTCTAGCTATATTTGATAATGATTCAATCATATCTGAGGAGCAAGATTTCTGTTCAGCTTGTGAAAGTAAAGGGCCGATTCTTTTGCAAAAAGTTTTACACGAAGCGTTAGGTATGTTTGTTAATTCTCAGGTAAAAAATATGCACTTTGTTGAAAAAAATGAGGATGTGAACTGATGGGCATGAACACAGGTCAGAAAGTATCCGTTGGAACAATATTTATATTGCTCCCGTTTATCCCGGCTGTTGGGGCGTATTTTGTTATGCAGTATAGAGTAGACGCCCAAGAGCGAAAGATTGAAGAGGTGGATGAGAAGCGCCAAAAAGACCATGACATCATCGTTCAACAAACTGCGGACATTGGTTACATAAAAAAAGAAGCAGACGAGCTTGGTGAGGATTTTGAAGCGTTCCGCTACGAGCAACGAACAGCCAATACTCAAATTTTGCAGAAATTGGAGCAAATAGGAAGTCAATGAATGTTGATTACCCAATTCAACGAGTTAAAGCCGAGGATGCGTACCGGCGATGTGATCCTCTTTCAAACAGACGGCACGTGGAAAGCTCCAGATACTGTATTGATCCCGGCAGCGATACGGAAAGCCTCTCAATCGCCGTGGTCGCATATTGCCGTCATTATCGCGTATAGACTTATAGAACGGCCCAACTGGAAAGAAGCCGGGGGGCCACCGGAGATGTGGGTAGCATATGATTCTCCGATGATCATGGAAAACACAGTAGCGGTTTGGATTCAATTAGCACACGCAACGAAACACGGCGGGGTGCATACAGAGTTAGGCTCTACCGTCCTACAAAACCATAAGGGAGTGGCAGCATGGGTGCCGTTAGATCACATAAAAGCGTATGGGATGAACCCGAACTATCAATCAAAGATTCATGCACTCAGCTTGAAGACGGACGGCTTAAAATACGCCGAAGAAAATCTGTTCCGCTCTATAAAGCTATTCCGTTATTTTTTGCGTCAGCAGTTAAATGCTTTTACGTGTTCTCAGTGTGCGGAGTTATTCTATTTGGCCTGTGGCTTTCCGGTGATCCGTCACTCCACGCCAGCTGGAGTAGTCGAGCATGGCATCTTCACTAGAGATGTAGATGGTGAGATAATAGGTAGACTGCTGGTAGCAGATCAGTCTGCTAAGTTTAAGTTGTATAACAAAACCTGAGGTGACACATGGAATGGCTAAAAGGTAAAAAGACGTACATCGTAGCTGGATTGGCGGCTCTTTCGTTTCTGATTGAGTTCCTCGCTGTAGGCGATTTCAGCATGACTGCAATTATGAACCTATTGCAATCACAATCGTTTGCTGCGTTATTCGCAACGGTACGTGCTGGTATCACTAAGAGTGGCCCAATACCACCGGCACCGCCTGCGTCATGAAGTTAGCGCTTGCTATCCTTGGCCTTTTAACGCCAATAGCGACTGCGTTCGTTTGGTGGGTTAAAAACAAGGAACGTCGGAAAAAGGATCGAATACGCAAGGAGATTAAAGAACATGAACACTTATTGGCTAAAGCGCTCCACGAGAAAGATGCCGATAGTGTGGCTTTGCATACTGAGCATCTGCGGAGGCTGCGCGAAGAGTGGCGGTATCTGGCTCGGAGATAGTATGGAGCCGACATTCGTATCCGAGGGACAATCGTTGCTTGTGGATGCTATCTGCATGAGCCCCGGCGCGTACCAGAGGGCAATAGAGGGCTGCAACCAAAAGACGATGGAGGAATAGCTAGGCCAATTACTACACTGAAGTCTACCAAAAGGGGCGCATCCGTTGCCAGGGCGGGTGTGCCCTCCCCACATTAGGCCCGAAGTGCCCAAATTTAGCCCACGTTTAGCCGTGTGGCCCTGAAACCTCTCCCTGGTCGCCTTGCCCTACCCTACCCCAGATCGGCCCATATACGGCGAATGTGGCCTATTTTTCTGAGTGGATTCATGCTATTTTCAGCGTAAATATATTATTCTCAGTAATTGAGGAATAAGTTGCAATTTTGAGGAATAAGCTGGTATAGTAGTCCCACAAGCGAAAAGGAGCTTTACATGAGATTCAACTACCAGATAATTCGAGAGCGCCGGGAGGAGATGGGCCTTACCATCGAATCATTTTCCGGTATAGCTGATTTAAGCATTTCTCGAATTTGTGCGCTTGAAAAGGGGGATGTAATAAAACCCTGGGCAAGCACTATCAACAAGCTCTGTCGGGCTCTAGGAGTAGAGCGATCCCAACTTTGGGTGGAAGAGACCGATGAAGGCTAAATCATTCCTTTCGGCTGCCTTGCTATTTTCAATCGGAACAATAACTATAAATCCTAAGCTTGCGATGGCGATGGATAGTAGGGCAGCTGATAACATTGATACGATAATCGTCCACCACTCGGCCACTGAAACAGGAACGGTCGAATCATTTAGAAAGTTCCATGTGGAACAACGTGGCTGGGACGATGTGGGATACCATTTTGTTATTTACACCGACGGGACAGTCCACGAGGGCCGTAAATCGAAATTCGTTGGCGCTCATGCCAAAGGTCGAAATTATTCGAGTCTAGGCATCTGTCTCGTCGGTACTGATTCATTCACGAAAGCCCAAAAGAAAGCATTGGCCGGGCTTATTCGTGAGTTGAAAGAGCAGTACCAAATAACCTCAGTAGAACGGCATCACGAGAAATGCCCCGGTCGTGGGCTGAACGTGGAGCGGTTCAACGCTGAAAAATATAGGAGAGCAAACCTATGAAAGTTAAAAAGAAGCCCAATATGAAGAGATTCAACCTGCTCGTAATCTTTCCAGACGGCTGCGCGGAGCCTTATAAAAAGTGCGCTGTAGTAGCTGAGAGCCTGACGTTCGCGCAATTACAGGCGTTTCTGGCACATCCGGGGGCGGGTCATGTCATCAAAGCCTAAGACAAGACGGCCTCGTTGGACAACGCGCCTTCGGAAGTTTGGCGATTGGGTCTGCGAGAAAGTGTCGATGGCCTTTGTAGGAATGATCAAATGGGGGCTTGGCTCCTATGTAGTGATCACTGTCCTAAACAACATGGCCTACACGCCAAATAGACCGGACTGGGTAGAAAACGGAACAGCAGCCATAGTTGGCGTTTTAAAGGGGTGGTTCTGATGGATCGCTGCGGAGTGTGTAATTGCGAGGTTATGAATTGGGAAACACACCGACTCTCTCCTTGCCATCGCCGGTCGGAAGAGCGATTCTTTAATCGCATTATCTTCCAAGGCCCAAAAACCCTGAACGAGCAGTTATTGTACGAAATTCGCTTTGCAACGACCCCGTCGACGAGGGTCAAAAAATGGAGGAGTACATGACGCAAGTCGTGACTACACAGGAACAGCGCGATGTTGTCGCTGAACAGGCAGGGGCTCCCACACCAATGGAGCTTCAGCTTGATAGTAAGGCGGTTATTACCCGTATTGGTGCAGTAGCGGAGGTTATTTCTGGCTGCGCGAAAGCGTCGCTACAAAGAACAAACGCAGCCGATTGGGTAAAGATGGGCGATAAGTATTACCTACAAGCTACTGGCGCTCAAAAAGTCAGGCCGGTATGGGGTATTTACTATCGCGATCGGAAGGTCACATTCGAGCAACTACCTGGCGACGATGCCGGTTACGCCTACATCGTAGAGGGCAAGGTTGGCTCAAAGGTGCTTGACCAGCTTTACGGTGAAACGGTAATCGAGATCGATGGAGGACGCTCTTCAAAAGACCCATTCTTCACAAAGGGCGATAGAGAGCCCGATCCGATGGACGTTCGTAAGGCAGCGCTTGCAAACTGGGAGGCCAGAGCGGTCGCTGCATTACTTGGGTTGAAGAACTTCACCGACGAAGACCTGAAAACCAACGGTGTGGCCGTAGATAAGATCATAGGCGTGAGCTATCAATCCGGGGCCGAAGGGGGCGGTAAAACGAACCTGATCTCTGCGAAGCAGTGTGGTCGTTTGTACGCTATCAGTCAGGGCCAGGGCATATCGGAGCAGAACATGAAGGATTTCCTTCAGGCCTATGGCTACTCAAGCTCGAAGGACATCGAGCGCGATAAGTATGAGGAAATTTGTGCGTTAACGGAGCAAGGCGTCTCTGCAATGGCTAAGAAGATGGCCGAGTTGCGGGGGGATGCCAATGCCTGAAACCTCCACAATTCAAGCTGACGCGCACGATCTAGCAAAGAGTTTAGCGACTCGAAGGTATGCCAGGCTAGACCGTGAGTGTCACAAGGAACCGTGGAAGCCTCGTCGCATTTTTGCGTCGGGGCTTTCTGAATGTGAACGGCAGATGGTATACGCTCACACGCACTGGAACGAGAAAAGCCCGTTTAACCCACAGGCTATGGCGTCAATGCAAGATGGGAACCACGAAGAAAAGCTGATCATCCAGGAGCTTATGGAGGACGGTTTCGAGGTCGTGGAAAGCCAGGTTAGCTTTGACATTGATGCTATTTGGGCGACCGGACGGATAGACGGAAAAATCAAATGGAACGGTAACAAGATTCCGTTTGAGGTAAAGCGCTTGCAGCCGTTCGTGTTTGATCGGATCGAGAGCGTTGAGGACTTCGAGGATAGCCTGTGGCTTCGCAAATACATGAACCAGCTGCACTTGTATATGCTCGGCCACAACATTGAGGTTGGTCTTTTCATTCTAAGCAACGGCTTGGGTAAGCGAAAGTATATCCCGGTCGAGCTGGACTATGAAAAAGCCGAGGCTATCTGGAAGCTCTGCGAAAGCGTCAAGGGATGCCTGGATAGGATCGAAGCCTTGAAAACGGCAAACCCGGATGCAGACATAGATGCCCTGCTCCCGGAGCGTATCAAATACGACGGTAAGATTTGTGGCTATTGCTCTTGGTATGCGGTATGCGCCCCGGATAAGCATTTCGGGGAGGGGGCCCAGGTGATCGATGCGGAGATGGTCGAGAAAATCGATCGTTACTCCCACCTGAACGCAGACCTCAAGCCGCTGGTAAAAGAGCTAGAGGGGCTCAAAAAGGAGATCAAAATGGCGGTCGAAGGTAAGGAAATGGTGCTGGCTGGCAACTACGCCATCACCGGCAAGTGGGTAGAGATGAAAGGGAATCCAAATCCGAAGCCAAAGGCAGCATATCGGTGGTGGAAATGGAGCGCTGACGCTTTGGTAGCCAAGACGGACGGAGGCGTTGACGAATGAGGAATTACTCCCGTGTTGCCCCACAGTTCTGGACAGGTAAAACAGGGAAGTTTTTACGCAAGTCGGGGCCAGATGTGCAGCGCGTAGCGTTCTATCTGATTACCTGTCCGTCTGCCAATATGATCGGCCTTTACTACCTACCGCTGACGCTGATATGCCATGAGGTAGGCATGGCTCTTGATCAGGTATATAACGCTCTGCAAACGCTAGAGGGCGCTGGATACGCCTACTATGATGAGGATGAGGAGTTCGTCTTCATCCCCGAAATGGCTCGTTTCCAAATAGGCGAGGAGCTGAGTGTTAAAGATAACCAACGGATAGCCGTTGTTCGGATGATCGAACAGGTTACCCATGAGAGCTACAAGGAGTTGTTTATCGATCGCTACAAGGATGTGTACCATCTGGATGCCCCGGTATACCCCAAAGGCCCGAATCACGAGAAGATTTCACGGCAGCTAGTAAGCGCTGTGATGATGCGTGACAAGGGGTCTTGTAGGGGTTGCCAAGGGGTTAAAGACCTCCAAATGGATCATATTTTGGCTAAGATTTTGGGTGGAAAGACAGAATTCGATAATTTGCAGGTTTTATGCGCCTCTTGTAACGCGAAAAAAGCTGCGAATGATCGTAAAGCTTTCTGGGCTAGCCATTTAGGAATACCCTTTTCTGAATCATCAGAAGGGGTTGCCGACCCCTTGCAGACCCCTTCGGGACGAGTGCCTCACCAGGCACAGGCACAGGCACAGGAGCAGGCACAGAAGCAGGCACAGGCACATAGTGGCTCCAATGAAAAGAAATCCACAAGCAGTGGAAAAGCTGTGGATAACCTCGCTGAGAGAATTTGTGAATGGATGCATAGAAAAACATTCAATACAACAAAACCAAAGGATGAGCTTCAAGAGCAATTGGCTAGAACAATCAAGAAGCATGGGGTTGAACCTATAACACAAATCTTTGAAAAAATAGCCAATGGCCACGATCCTCACCCCAAGGTGTTCTGGGAACAGGTCAAAATATTGAAGGAAAACAATGCCCAAAGCTAACGAGACTGCCCTGGTTAACGCCTGTCTTGCCTATTTAACAGCCTCAAATGCCTATGTATGGAGGAACAATACCGGAGCTGTGCGATCTACCTACACGCGCAAACGTGACGGAAAAACGCGAGAACGTATGATTCGCTTCAATAAGCCCGGCATGAGCGACATTGTTGGGGTAGGGCCCTACGGGACATTTATCGCTGTTGAGTGCAAAAGGCTACCAAATAGGCTAAAAGATGGCTCAAATCAGGCTGATTTCCTTGAAAAGATAGCACTTATGGGCGGTTTTGCGACCTGTGTGTATGACGTAGAGCAGCTTCAAAAGGAGTGGAAGGAGTTCTTCAATGCAAATACATAGCGCGAAAACAATAGCAATAGCAGCGTTTTGGCTGATAATTATTCACATGGTCTGGCATGCACTATGAGCCCCAAAGCGTGGTGTTGGGGATTAGGCCTATCAAGCATACTTTGGGCTATGTTGATCGGGTTGGCAGTTGTTTCAGGAAGCCTAAAAAAGGAGGGTCAATGGAAAAGCAGGTTTTATCAGACAAGCGTATACGATTTGAGCTTGAAAACCACCCCCTAGCCGAGGACCACCTCGATTGGCGTGGGCACCACAACGTGGTGATTGGTATGTTCAAGGAGCGTGTTCAAATGCTCATTCAAAGGCGCAGGTATTTCAGCATGTGGCTGGTGGCAAACGTGGTGCGGTGGGATTACTTCTGGGAATACGATGAGGAGTTTAAGATACGGAGGGATGTAAAGATCACATAGAGTTTGCTGTCTGGGCTGAGACACACGGCTATTCGAGAACGCGCACAAAAAATGAGTGGGAAGTACTCCGATTGAAGAAGCCGGGACAGCCTGTGCTTATATACTGGTCGCATATCGGTGGCGACCACGCAACAACCGACTATCGTAGTCAGCCATTGGTTAACAAGTGGTTGAGAGCTAAAAGGAAAAAGAATGCCTAAGTACCTATTCACGTTCAGATTGCCGAGCGAAAACAAAACACGGAGCTGTACCGACGTTGAGGTGATTGCTGAAAACCTCGACGGGGCGAGGAAGAAGATTGCTGAGGCCATTCAACACCCAGACGCAGCAACGGCTATCCCCTGGGGCTTCACAGAGAACTTCGACTGTCCGAAGTGTCGACCGGTGATCTCGGAGTGTAATTACGATGGATAAAGTCTGCTGGAGTGAGCCATCACACCCGGAGGCTTGGAGCGATGACATGGACGTCATGTTCTTTTTCTACGTTCCCAAAAAGTGGTGGAGCATTAAAGCCTGGAAGTTTGCGCTCGAGTTCCGGGCGCATATGAATAAGCGCCTGGTTCAGTGGTATGGCGATCACGCGGCTTTACGGGCATAATGTCAACCTCGGAAATCGACAGCGGGGTTTTGAGAAAAAAAGCTTTAGGAGGCAAGCTGGGCATCGCTTCCTCCGTCAGATTTTTTTGAGACACTCGCTTCCTGAGCCCATCGTATAAGGGTTCCGTAGAAACCTACGGAGTTTTCGATGATCTCGCGGGCATCTTCGCGGGTCAGCGGCTCCGGGGAGAGTGGCTGCCACACCTGGATGGTTTCGTCCAAAAAATCGTTGTCTATTGATCGTTCTCTCATGTCAGATTCACCACATTTTGTGTTCTGACTCAAGAGTACGCTTAGAGGGGGGTAACTATGGGGGGAGCAAAAGGGAATTTACTGGGAATTTTTTAAATTAAATAGGTTTAAATCGGAAAGAGCCGGCTGAACCGCCGGAAACTATGATGGTTTTCCATATACCTAAGTAAAAACAACAACGAGGAGTACTAGCTAATGAAACGACTATTGTTCAAGTGGGGGAATTTGAAAGGTTGGGATGGCCTAGAAGGGGAATGTCTTGCGCGGCAGATTATCCAGATGAAGCAAGGAAGGCTATTCTGTGCGAATTAATTGATAAATTTGATGGTGAATTCTATAACGATTGGGACGGCAGACCTATGACGAGGCAAGAGGCTAAAGAATACATTATGAACTACGGCAAGCCCGTGCCACCTTCCACAGGAGGAACTAAGGAGGACTGATGATGCAAGAACGTTGTGATGGTTCTATGAGTGAGATATTTAACATATCAGAGAAAGATAAGTTGAGTGACGTTCTTAAGGATGCTAACACTAAATTGTTACATCAGGGAACAAAAGAAGAATTGGAGAAGTTGAAAGCAGAGCGTGAATTTCTAATTGCCCGTTTTGACCGCATTGAAAGCAAGCTAGATGCGTTGATTATTCATTTGCGAGTGCCAACATCAGGCATTGTTGTATCAAAGGAAATGCCCTCTGATGATAAGCTGCGACAAGGGGTATAGAACAAATCAAAAGGCTTGTGCTGGTACTGCGGTACTAAATTGGGCTCGAGTTGATGGAGTCTCCAAAACTCTATGGGCAAGGTTCGATTCCTTGGGTGCCCGATTTTAACAGCAGTGAGGGTTATTAAAATAAATGGAGGTGTTCTTTATCATGAGCGAAACGATGAGCATCAAAGAGGCCGTAAGAAGCTCGTTATACGATCAAGGTGTTCAGGAGGTAATTGACGGTGAACGTATGGAGATGCTAACCAACGATCTAACAGACCTCGTCCTGTCGCTCGTCAAAAAGCATGAGATCGAAAAACAACAACGCGAGACGGGTGTAAAGCATGTCGGATAGAACAGAAATCGTTTGTAGGTGGTGCTCCGACTGCAGGCTTCATTACGCTCATAAACGGGACGCAACAGGTAAGCTCAAGTGCTTCAAACACATTCTCAATAAAACATATTCCTTTGTGGATGAGGCTATCCGACACGCCGAGACTCTTGCTCGTCGACGGAAGAACAAAAAGGGGAACAAGAATGAAGATCGTGCCGTACCCGCATAGCGTATTGACGAACCCGACGCTGCCGGTAACAAGTGAAACAGTTCCACAGCCCGGCCTTGTGATCGACATGCTAAGTACCATGTTCAAAAACAATGGCATCGGGCTTTCGGCTAACCAAATCGGCCTTGAGGTAGTGCCTAAACTGTATGAGGGCATGGTCGAAGACATCCTTAAAGCTCTCGAAAAGATGTGTCCGCGAGGGTTCTTAATTGTTTATAACCAACCGAATGGGCAGGTGTGTTGTTTTGGTAAAGTGAGGGAAGGTGACCGTGTCCTTGCCGAGGTTGCAGACGTTATCTACGAGGAGTTAGGGATCGACGATCCAGAAACTGACTGGAGAAAAGGAGGCTGATCATGGACGAAGAGGGCAACATTCCAAAGCAGAACAAGCTCAGGGACTTAAACTGGGTATTTCCCGCATACAGCGCTTTTCTTTTCGCCCTGGGGGGTTGGGCTATGAAATGGCTTCGGCGCTATGTTTTGCCCCTTTCTGGCGGTTTTTTGGCCCTTCTGTACGGTGTCAGGTGGTACAGATGCCTCCTTTACGTCGTTGCGACGATCGGAGCTTTTTCTTTGGGGTATTCCCCGGAACGTAACCCTATGTGGCTAATCGCTATCATATCCGCAAGCTATGGGGCCACACCGCTCCTGTTATGCGAGGGATGGCGTCCTACTACCCGCTGGTGGCTATGGCCTTTGCTGACGTCGATAACCTTTACCGGATTGATGCTGATTAGTTTGAACTTCAATTGGTTTCACTGGAAAATAGTCGAGGCTGTTATTGGTTACCTTCACGGCTCTATGGTTGCCATTGCTATCGATCGCTACGTCAAGTCTCATCCCGACCCGGATGAAGAAGAAATGGAAAAATTAGTCAATTCCGTGTAGACTATTCTTGACAGCATAAAAACCTTGTGATCCAAAGGGCAGCTCATGGCTAGGCCAACCAAATTCACTCCAGCGTTTATCAAGAAGGAAGCGAAAGCCTTCCGGGATTACGCTAAGAGCAATGCGCTCCCTTACTTGAAAACCTTCTGTGCCGAGAGAGGCTACAGCGCACAGCGCATATCTGCATTCGCTGAAAAATGCGATGAGTTTAAAGAGGCGTTGGAGTATCAGAAGGACATATTTGAGTCTAAGCTGGTTAAGCTCGCGCTGTTCGACAAGATCAACTCTAACTTTGCAATATTCACCATG
>Ga0164311_10000093_pt1 | contig 32229 bp, 41 predicted proteins | sample GuaBasSedimGuay2_FD_121796 | JGI IMG/M metagenome (GOLD analysis project Ga0164311, IMG submission 121796) | Subseafloor sediment microbial communities from Guaymas Basin, Gulf of California, Mexico - Guay2, Core 4569-9, 9-12 cm | ecosystem: Environmental > Aquatic > Marine > Hydrothermal vents... | reverse complement strand
GCTTTAGAGCAATAATACTTGATATGATGACAGATATTACAGCTTCCATTTTTATACCTCCCACTTATTCATATTTTTATAAGTGTCTGGATTCCTGAAAATAACAAACCCACCAGGGGTTTCGACAATTTTAAAAGATGTATTGTCATATAACCAGTTGGTAAATGCTACATTGTCCCATAGATCTGGATTATATAATATATTATCTACATTTAGAGCTTCGATCAGTAGATGACCTATATAAGCACCTGTCTCGTTATATAGTTCTGAGCGGTCAATATATAGACCTATCAAATCATCCAAATCCTCTGACAAAGTGTCGCTGCAATAATACTGATCCATAAGTTTGGGCAAAAATGAGGCTACCATAGTCGGCACATCAACAATATCAGCATCGGCAAAATGATCTTGAGCAGTATGGTAATCTTCCGTTGGTGGAGGGATTTGGTAAAAAGATATTACTGTTTGGGGTGTTTCATGGATACTGTTTTCTAAAGTTTCCATTTTTGCTCTCCTGAAAAAAGTTAAAAGTTTCTGTTGCCTTATGATTTAATACTACCCCAACGTAGATACTATGTCAAGTACTATTTTATCTTTTTTCTGGGGTTAAATATGGATTTAGAGCTATGTCCCGGCGGTATGCGGCTTCCCGGCGCTCGACCATGAGGCCCTGACGTTTATATGACACCATGTCAAAAGACGCTCGTGTCTCTTCTTCCTGCCGGCGGGCGGCATGAGCTTGTCTATGTGCGTTTGAAAGTTGCTCTCTCCATTTTGGGCTGGCGTGCAGGTGGAAAAAATCTCTGTCGGTTATTTTTAGCTGGCCAGCATCAATATTGCCTTCGGGTCGCTGCCCTTGGGAAACCATAAAATCTTCATACGCATCCAAAAGATCAGAAAAATCTTGTTGACGAGCTCTTAAAAGCTGTGTGTGCTCTGCTAATCTCTCTCCCAACACTTTATAGTGGCTCTGGTAGAGTGATTGTTGAGTTGCTATCTCTTCCACGCGCGCTACCAACTCGTCATACTCATCTGAGGTGTGTACTTTCCCACAATCGCACGCGCGCCCGCCGTTAATTTGGTCATTGCCATCGGAACAAGAGTAGCAAGGACCTAAGCACTCTTGCTCACGGGTGCAATTACAAGGCCCAACACACCAATAATGTATATCGATATTACATCTCTGGGGTGGTAAGATACTATAATCTGGGTTATCGTTACTTTTGGTCATTTTGTTCTACCTCCTTTAATTTTTTGAGTCTTGCTCGCTCTTGCACATACACCCGATGGTTTGATTCGGGAAAAAGCGACTCATATTTTGCTTGTTTTTTACTCTCCACTTTAATCCACGGGGGATTTCCCACGGTCAGATCAAAACCACCGTGGGTAAACACATCAAAAAAAGTCAACTCCCAATGCAAAAAAGCTCTTTTAGTTGCTATTTTTGCTACAAGTTGCCCTGTGTGGCTGCGGATAAACTCACTATAATAGTCCAATAAGAGTAAATCGCGCATATCTTTAAGGTACTGCTCCCTGCTCGGCAGATTTTTACTCTCCCGGAGCGGCCAGAACCATAAGGCGCACCAATAGTCCATGAGAGTTTTGATCTGCGTGCGGCCATGTTGCGTATGCCAAAAATGGTCAACCTTATCGGATAAGTAGAGCAAAGAGTCTATCTCTTTGTGTGTATATGGCTGCAATAGGGACGCTGCCCATTTTTGGCGTATTTTGATGTTGTCAAGCTCTAAATACTCAATATCCTCACCATATTTGGCCTCCGTCCCCACGTCTGGCATCAAAAAATGATAGATAGCTCCTTTGGGTCTTGTGGCCCCTGGCATTACTCTTGTCCGTGAGCCTTGGGGTAGGGGTTGATTGACCTTGCGAGATAGATCAGTATTGACGTTGTACCATTTGATCGGTACAAGTGGGCTTAGGTCTATAGCGTTGTACGTTTGTCGGTAGGCTCCAATAAGTGCATCCCCATGGACAATTGTTGCTCTGGTCATTGCAGCTCTGGGGGTGATTGAGTTGAGGGCTATACACAGCTCAGCTATCTCTACTGATCGGGGATTGAGATCCACGCCCACAGAGTTGGCTGATATCTGCTGTCTGATTTTTTGACGTTCTATCCAAGTAGGCTTACTGGTCTTAGTCGCCGCCAGATACAAATCTGTAGCTTGATTAATTGCCTCTATTAAAATCGACGCGCAGCCCGCAGATGGCTCCAAGATGTGCATATTTATTATGTCTATGGGATTGAAGCCGTTGTTAAAAAGTGCACGGAAAGAATATTTGACCAAACATTCGGAAAGAGATTGAGAGGTATAAAAAGCTGCCATTAACTGTTGATCCTTGCCAGTTGGTAAATACTGATATCCATCTTTCGGGCAGATTGATGGTACTCCATTTAATAACCCCTCAAAAACATAGCCCATCTGATACAAGGTGACATTGGGATAATTGACCAGGTCCAAAAGGGTAGAATCTTGAGCTATGATATCACCTACAACCCCCGTGGATCCTTTGCGGAAAAGTTTGACCCCTTCTATTCCTGAGGGTTGGCCGTACGGATTAAATACGTACTCCATCTCTGGGATGTTTGATATATAGTGCTTAGTAAGTATTTGATAACTATAGTTGATCGTTTGACGGGTTGTAAGAGCTAATTGTTGTGACGTGATATCATCTGGTTTTGCTTGCCCATACAACTTTTTACCTGTCAAATTGATCAATTTTTGCATGTTTTTACTTATATCAGCTACAATCGACTCTTGCGCGTGCTGAGCTATCATTTCAGGGCTCGAGGCTTTTTTGCTCATTTATTTTTGCTCCTGTTAAAGCTTTTGTCCAGGCTATCATTATTTCTTCCGCCTCTATCTTTTCCTCTGCTTCTTCTTCCACTATTTTTTCCCTTGCACCTGGATCCCATTATATCTGTCCTTTCTCAAATATCCAGCAACCGAACCAGCTTTACATCTCTTACGCTTCGCCTTCCAAGTAAAAACTCCTGTTTCAGGATCATAATCTAACAACTCTTTTAATATCTCTTGCGTTAATTTCATTTTGATCTAAGCTCCTGTAAATATTGATATGCAGCCGATCCGTGAGGGGAGTAGTAACCCTGCTCAATTTCCGCTTGGCGCCTTCTCTCCACCGCTTCGGCAAAATTTGAAAAAACACCCAAAAAAACCTGCTTCCCGGATGTATTTATGAACACTCTCCATTTTTTTGACGTCTTCAAGTAATACACACCGGTTACTCCGCTTGTATTATCGGATCTTTTTTTTGGCTTCATTTTTTATATCCTACATCAATAATGCAACATCTGCTGCTGTATCTAATATCGCGTTTAGTGCTGCTTCTGCCGCATCTACTGCTGCGTCCGCCTCGTCTGCCTCGTCTGCCGCGTCTACTGCTGCATCTACTGCTTCTTTAGCTACTTTTTTTGCATCTTCAGCTGCTTGTTTTGCTGCATATGCTACGTCTGCTGCAGCATCTATTGCATCTATCACGGCTTTTTTTGCTATCACTCTCTGGCAATATCTATGCTCTTTTTGACAATATTCTATCATTTTTTGGCTATGGTTATCTCTGGTCATTTGATCTATGCTCCTTTTTTGTTGGTTTATATTTCTACTTTCACGGGCGCTTTTCTCCAAATTTCTACTTCTGCTGCTACTTCTGCTGCTTCTGCTTCTGCAGCTTTTATTACTTCAGCAGCTTTTTCTGTTGCTGCTGTTGCTGTTACTGCTACTTTTCTCCAGATTGCTACTTCTGCAGCTTTTAACTCTGTTGCTTTTTCCCATACTACTTCTGCTACTGCTTCTATCAATCTATTTACTTCCTCTTTGGACATTTGATCTATGCTCCTTTTTTTTGCATCTTCTGCTGCTTTTTTTGCATCTTCTGCTGCTGCTTGTCTCCATGCTGCTTCTGTTGCTTCTGTTGCTGTTTCTGCTGCTTTTCTCCATGCTGCTTCTGCTGCAGCTTCAATTATTTCTTCTTTGGACATTTGATCTATGCTCCTTTGTTTGTTAGCTTATGATTAATAGTACCTCTGTGGAGATACTATGTCAAGGACTATTTTATATTAATTCTTCGGCCAGAGCTTCGGCGTATTCGGCCTTGAGCGCGTCGACATTTTTCCACTTGAGATTTGTAAACACCCACTGGCCGTAACCTTTAGCCCTCTCCGTAGAGTTGGACCTATGGCGTTCAATTCGGTGGTCAGAAAAAATTTCACGCACGATTTTTACCGTCGGGAAATGAGGGGTCCGTGGGAATGATATTTCTGCGACCTCACAGAAAAACCTATAGAACTTTTGGATATCATCTTTATTTATGCGGTTGCTTGGAGCATTGTTGCAAGAGCCCTCTGTTGGATGCGCCTTTTTCTGGATATATTTTTTGCAGAAAAAGGCGAAAGGGTTTGAATTTTTAAGCAAAGTACTCCCCCCGGGCATCTCTTCAAGGGTATCAGGGTTGATTTTCCGTCGATATTTGATCAATGATGGTGATATTTTTGCCGTTTGGTTATGCTCCAAAGCCCACCGGAAAACGTACGGAACGACTGAGCGCATTGACCTTTCGAAGCCTAAGTGATCCGGGTTATCGTTGTGACGCTCAGTGAATTCAACATCAACAATCCTTTGGTTGAGCCCTTCGTCCAACATTCGGGGGACGTTGTTCGCAATGATTAGTGGGAGCGCTGGTGAAATGAATTCTTCCCCCCGGTCAACGTTCATTCGGCGGATTGGTAGGGCGTCCCTCCCGGAGAGACATTTTAGAATCGTGTACCATTTTTTAAATGTAGCTTTCTCGGCACCTGAGTCGCTATTGAACTCATTCAAAACCAATAGTTTTGTAGTATCTAAAAACCCGCTCAAAACGAATGTGTCCCCTGCTGCAGAGGGATCCATCTCTAGAGTGTTGGACCTCCCGGAAAGGATTGATAATAACTTTTTGATGTGACTCTTCCCTGACCTTGGAACACCATGGAAAATGACAATGACCTGATCCTCCATTGGGCCAGATATGAGATATCTAAAAAGGTCTTTGATCAATTCTCTATCTCTCTTCTTCGGGAGCGATGATTTCAGGAAATATTTCCAAAACTCGGCATTTTCGGTTTGGTCACTTTCCCACGCCGCAAGAGAGAACGGTAGTGTTGTGGCAATAAATTCATTTGATCCAATTTCACGGAGAGCTCCTGTTTTAGTGTCAATGCAAATCTTAGTATATTCGAATCTTGATTTATGGGTTAGCACCGTACACCAAGAGCTTAGGGATGGATTTTTGAGCAATGCGGTATACGTAGCTTTACATATAGAGGTCATTTTAGCATACGACATTCCAGCGGCTGGATAAGATTTCAAAATCAGGGCGTATATAGTGTCTTTGACGTCTTGACCTCCCCTAACTGGTATTAATATCCCAACCTCATCCCGGAAAACAAACCTATCACCTTCAATGCAAGCAACATTTTGCGTCTTAATAATTATGTCAGCATTTGCTGTGTCATCATTTTTGGGGTCGAATGTCCCAACGTTCTGCGTGATATCTTTAATTTTCTGATCCCACAGGCCGCGTATATCGCGCATTAGGAACGGGCGGCTGTTGGAAACAGAGGTCCTTTCTTTTATCCGGGCGAAGAGGGACTCGCGCGCCGTGGGATCAAGTCGACTATAGAAAATCTCATCGATCAATGACTCCACCATTTGGACCATATCATCTTCGGACTCTTCAAGAGAAAGAAAATCGATGGATTGCTCAATAGTTTTCTGCAGCTCCTTTTTCGATCCATCATCTTCTATCTGCGCTTTTATCACCAGCTCTTGGAACTCCAAACCCTTGCCCAAACGGGTAAATGTCTCTTGCCATAAATCGTGGGGGGATAAACATTTCCGCCCGGGGAAAAGGGTAGAAATAGGGCTCTTTGAGTGGTGGTCAACAACAAAACCGCTGTTATAATATATGCAGCCGGCGGTTTTGCTATCGCTTTCTGGTGAGATATATCTTGATTCTTCCGCAGTTTTTGATTTAAAAATATACCCCTGATCTATGAGCCATTTATTTACACCATAATTCTGAGCTCTTTTGGCAGCGAACCGGTTGAAAACGCCCGGTTCCCCTCCTAAATCAGTAGTTTTCAAATGAGGTCTGGTTTTAGTGGCACGGCCATTTTTTGGTAGGGGTAAGCCGCCAGCGCCTGCTATTGCTTGTGTAATATCAATCGATCCGGTGGCGGTTTGAATGTTAGAAGACGCGGAGACACGATCCGAAGCAGCCAAGAAAAAGAATCTATTGATCATAGGGTCTATGGTCTTGCTAAACTCTGGGTTGGATGTTATCAAAAAGTTATTCGGAGCTTTATATAATGAAGGATCCAAAAACGGGTGCAATCTGCTAAGGTATCCAACAATATCTTTAGGGTGATAAGGAGTTGTTGGCACAATAATATGTGCGCGGAACTCCGGAATATCAGCTGTGCCGAAACGGGAGGATAGTCTTAAAATATATGGTATATTGTCAATATCTGCTTTAGGGAAAGTCTCTTTGAGCAAGTGGGCAGCTTGACTTTTAACGTGGCCAATATCTAAAGTGTTGTTGGTATATGCAGTAATGTAATCAGTGGTCAGATGAGGTTCTACTACCTTATCAAAATCCAACATGATATAATTATACCCTTGAGCATAAGTAGCTGGATCGATAACTAAGGACTGTTGTATGTTGTCTATATCTGGCTGAGGTATTACAATTGAGCTCTGCTCCATATCAGGCGTAACTGATCCATGATCCATGAGGGCATAAGCCCGGGAATCGAAGGTGTATTGTCGTGCTTGCCTCCGAAAAGGGGGCCTTGGTATAGTTAAATTTTCGTCTGCCAGGGTGCCAGATAATTGGCATACTGCCTCATTGTTCACCGATAATTTTTTGTAGGCTGTAAAAAGATCAGAAAATTTAGAATAAGCAAAAATTTGATTTTGAACCAGCCAGGGCATCGGTGCTGGGCGGCCGTCGATTTTTTGAAATTTCCTGTTGTTACATTCTTTAGCCGTTTTGCAAAGGGTTATTATATATGGATTATTTTTCATTTGGCCCTCCTTGTAAGTACTGATACGCGGTTGATGTAGTGTTGCAATTGGGGAAATTATATTTCACTTCTGCGTCCCAACGGGCTTGAACTGCTTGAGCGAAGTTGGTGAAATATCCAAGATGGATAAGTTTCTGAGAGGTTTTGATGTGAGCAGCCCACTTTTTCGTCGGTTTGTAGTAATAAACTCCGGTGACTCCTGAGGTGTTGGTACTTCGAAGTTTCGCATTTCTGAGGATACATTGTCTGGAAGCTTCCCGCAGATTGTCGATTCTATTATCATTTTTGATTCGATTTTTGTGACCAACATCATTTTCAGGAAAATACCCATATGTGTAGAGCCATGCTAATCTGTGTGCTTTATAAATCTTTCCATGAACTGTGATCTGTACATATCCCTTCTTTATCAAAGTTCCAGTAACCGAACCAGATTTACAACCTCCGCGACTCACCCGCCTTGTAAAAACTCCCGTTTCTGAATCATAATCCAAAAGCTCTTTTAGTCGTTCTTGTGTTAATATTTTCATATGTTTAAACTCCTATTTAAAAGTTTCCAAAGAGAAATGAACAACTATTCAATACCATTTTCTCACTTCTCACTACAGAAAAATAACATAGAAAAGACGTAGGTGTCAAGAACTTTTTCCACTTATTCATATATCTAAAAAAGAACTGAGAAAATATACAGCCGATAACCGGACAGGGGGTTCGATTTGCGCTAAGAGGTATATTTTAAAACTGGACATTGAAAACGCTGAGACGCATCAAAATGAAATTTGCAACCAATGTTAAAAAAGATTCCCGAAAGCAGACTGTTTGGTATCCGTTGTGCTCTCATAGAAAACTTGGTTAAAAACTAGACACAAAAAGGGAAAGTGGGAAAATTCAGAAAACTCCGTAGAATATAGCTCTTAGCTTTCTCTTATAAAGGTTTCTAGTTTCTCATTTTTTTGAATTTCTAGTAAACTGAGAGAAAGGTCCTAGAGAGAGTTATGTAAATCAAGTATAATACAGTATATATATATAAAGAGAATTTTCGCTACTAGACATTGGAAAAGTGGACATTTTCCTCCTTTTTCAGTTTTCCAATGTCCAGTTTTCTGTCACTTCGTTCCTTGATTAGCTCCCACCAGTTTAGGGGGGCATATTTGACCTAAGCTCTGATATCTTATATGCTTGCTCATATAACTTAATAACAGGAGGGCCAAATGATAGAGAACAAAGAACCTCAGCTCATTGTGCAAGGCGGAGTAAGCCACGAGAGCGCAGTTGACGTCATACAGACAGCTATAACGCTTCAAATCGATGGTGAGGGTCAGAGTATGCTCTTTACCGATGATCAATGTATGGACTTAATTGACCTCATTTTAGCAGGGGTCAAATTGACGCGGGAAATCAGGGCCTCTGCCCAACGCAGAAAAATCAAACTGGTGACCGATGAACTTAGAGAAAAAACACCTGGTAGATAATGAAGCTAATCCCTCAAACGTACGCTAACTAAAACAAGCTCCCCTATACAAACCCACCAGGAAACTTTAGAATCGACGTATTGATCTATTTGGACGTTTATCTTCTGATCTGGTGTTTTAGATCATATTCCCGGAGTCAGGAATATGGTCAGTTCTTTTTCCCTGAAAAACTAAAGAAAGTACTTGACATAGATATTTGCTCGTGGTAGTATTAAATCATAAGACAAAACAGAAATTATTTTCCGATACGGGAATTCCCGTTTCGAATTAAAGGAGAAACACCATGGAAAATATTCAAGTGGCAATCCAAATAATGCCAAACACAGAAATATCTTTTTACCAACTGGCTCAAAGTACTGACCAATTAATAGATCCGCGTCAAATATTTGACCCTTCAGATATTATTGATGTTCCCGAATTTGTAGATATCTTCCTTGAAGAACTTATGATCCAATTTGAGGAAGATGTTTTGTCACCTGCACTGGATGCTCTGATCAAAGGTTATTTAGACATAGCGGAAAATTCTTGGGGCAACATCAATGCAGAGCCACTCTCCACACATGACGTTTTTATGGACGCATTGGATGCGATCAACTTGACCACTAACCCTGGACTATGGGACAACACAGATTTCATTGAGTGGATATACGATAATTTTGACAATATTTTTATTGTAACAACTGATATTGGTTTCATAATTCTAAACGAGCCAGTGGTAGGATAAATTTGCTTTCTGCCCGTGGATAGGCTATAATTAAACCCACAGGTAGAAAGTAATTAAGAGGCAGGAGAAAATGGGCAAATACGAAGAAAATGATCCACTTGACAGATTTTTATCAGGAGTCGATGAGCAGGTACCAGAGACTCGTGGTCCAGATTTAAGCCGTAAGGATGACTTCGCCCCTGCCCATTTGCCCAAATCTATCATGGCAGTCTACTCGCGGTTGGGTGGGGATTCCTGGCTATTGAAAATTGCGGAAGAATACCCTAAGGAGTTTTTGAAATTGCTAACCAAAATCATGCCAGCCCATGTAGAGCACCAGATTATAAATTCTCCTGACCTACTTGAAATGTCGCTTGAAGAAGTTGAGGCAGAACTATTTAAGAGGGATACGCCCCCTCTACCATTAAAACTTTTACCTGGAAAAAAGGACAAAGAATGACTAAACAATCAGAACATTTAGAGCTTTTTGGAAGTACCATCGCGCTCCTATCAACGGAAGAAAAGTTACGGCATGGTATTGACAATGCATATAAGTTACGGTACCTTGCAGAAAATTCAGGAACTAACATTATCCACAAGGCCATAGAAGAATTGACCGAATTGTCCATGGCGCTCCAACATTTCCCTCAAAAAAAAGTAACACTTGGACAAATCCAAAAGGAAATGGTTGATGTGGCCATTATGCTTGCGCACCTTCAACGACTATGGCCAGCGGACTATGATCAGATGTTTGATGATATTTTAGACGCTAAGTACCAGGAGATTAAGGAGGCTATCCATGAAAGATACAAAACTTTTCCTTAGTCAATGTCCAGGGAACCACGTTATACTCGCTGCTATTGATCAGCTGGTTGATGAGATGGACGATGCTAAAGATAGTCTCCAAGACTATATTTCTGGCTATATATCATTAGAACAGTTGCAGAGAGATACGAGAGACTTAGGTCTTTTAGCCGCTCATGTCTCCCAACTCAAGCACATAAAGATAGAAGGAGTAATTAAACGATGAGCGAAGAATATAGAATATCAAAGAGGTCTATTTTGTTCCTGGACAATAGAACTATATCCGACATAGTTTATGAGCAATTAACTGATTTTTGTTCGGAGCTCATTTCCGACCAGCTGGCTATTTATACAGGCGTGTTATCTGAAAATTTACCGGAAAAATTGCAAAATATGTTGTCTGAAGAAACGTGCCAACGCGCAATTAAAGCATATCTTAATGATGGGAGCAGTTCTTTGTTGCAGTTGCAAGATAGTATATCATATGTATGTGCAGCACTTATTGATGTGGTAGTAGATTCGTACGACGGAGAGCACTAAGTGACAGATTCAGAGTACTCCGTTGAAGATGTTAGTCGCGTCGAACTGATTGAGCATTATCATGTATTAAAGTCGCGGCAATCATTTCACGCTTTTAGGGAATACTATCTATATCCAAATTTCTTACAAAATTGGTTTGTCCAAGAGCTTAGTGAGCACTTCCAACAATTCTATGTCTCGTATCTCGCGGGACATAGACCAGTCTTAGTTCTCTCTGTCCCCCCTCAAACAGGAAAGACCACAACCACCGAGCTCTTTATTGCTTGGGTTTCTGGTCTTTCTCCACTCACACGGCTAATTTATGCCTCTTACGCAAAGCAGTTAGGCACGCGGACAAACCATAACTTACAGCGGATTTTCTGTTCTCCTAAATTTCAAAAGGTTTTCCCTAATTTCAATTTCTCTTCTGCCAGAGGGCAGAAGAATCTATCATTCCTTCAATATTATGAAGATCCTGGCTCTTTTCGTAACACGACAACTGGAGGGGGGATCACTGGTGAATCTTTAGAAATTGGAATAGTTGACGATTGTATTAAAGGATATGAAGCAGCTAATAGTGCTACAATCAGAGATAGCGTGAACAACTGGTTGCAGACTGATTTTTTGACCCGTTTTGCAGACACAGCAGGCATGATTGTAATTGGGACCAGGTGGCACATAGATGACCCTATTGCTTTTGTTATTGACAAGTTTAGCAATCAGAAAGCGTTTAAAAATGTTGTATATCCTGCTATTGCTACCAAAGATGAGAAACACAGAGTAAAGGGCGAAGCTCTATTTCCACAACTCAAATCTCTTGAGTTTCTTTTGAAGTGGAAGGAGATATTCCATCCATCGAATTGGGAAGCGGTTTATCAACAGAGCCCTGTCCCCGATGGCGGAAACATTTTCAAAAGCGAATGGTGGGGTTGGTACAAAGAGCTTAGAGAAGGTGACATTAAGTACCGGTTCATTGTCGCCGATACAGCAATGAAGATCAAAACGTTTCATGATTTTTCTGTTTTTCAATGTTGGGCTGTAGGAAAAGATAATAAACTCTATTTACTTGATATGGTCAGGGACAGGTTCGAAGCTCCGCAGCTCCAAGAGGCTATTACAGAGTTCTACGATAGTTGGGATATACCCAAGAAGCGGGAAGATAGTGCAAGCATGTTGGGCTTGTTCGTTGAGGATAAAGCATCAGGTATTGGACTCATTCAGCACCTTCAATATGAGGGCCGCATCCCAGTTTTCCCTATCGCACGGTCAGGGCCAGGCTCAGATAAAGTAACCAGAGCGTTTGATGCGGCTCCCAAAGTTAAGCAGGGCTATGTCTTGCTTCATGAGGACGTACCGTATGTGGATATTTTGATCAAAGAGGCAGCGAACTTTCCTAACGATAAATATGACGATATTATAGATACTGCTATGTCTGCAATTGAGATAACATATATAAACCAAGACGCTGGAGCTGCGCTCTTAGCGGCTATGGAGGACTAAAACAATGTCAATAACGATTAATTTTCCGTTCGACAACCCGGCGAACTATACGTATGACAACACGAAGATAGAAGTGATCGACGGTAAAGCACAACTGATAGCTGTTCCCGTTGGCCCTTTAGCTGATCTATATTTTAAATTTGATGAAGGGACAGGTAGTGACGTAGTTGATTCATCGGGGTCAGGCAACAATGTCACAATTTCAGGAACTCCAAACTGGCAAACCGGTCAAATTAACACTGGTCTACAGTTTGGCACTTCAACTATTCAAGTGCCGGATATGGGCAACTATGAGTTTTCGACTCCGTTTTCACTTGAGTTCTGGTTTAAGATTTCATCTGGATCAGGGGACGGGATAGTAATGGGTAAACAAGCAGCATGGGGGAATAGTGGAGGATATCATGTTGCTATCGAACAGTCAAGGATTAGGTTAAAAATTGATGATTCGACGTTTCGCCGGACAGAGTGGAGAACATATGCCTCATATAGTGACGATACCTGGCACCATGTAGTCTGTGTCTATGATGGTTCTGAAACTGCTGCTGGTGGGACTATTTACATTGATAGTGTTGCATCATCGCTTTTAGATGTAAATCAAGGCACTGCTGGCACTATTCTCAACACAGCTGATTTCCAAATCTCTGGCCGTGGAGGGACAGGCAACGAGCTCCCTTCCACAGTAATGTTGGACGAAGTGGTAGTATACCAGCGCCAATTATCTCAATCTGAGATCAACTCCAGATATAATGGAGGGTCAGGCACACAAGAACTTTTTGGAGCCAGCTCCTATGTATACGCAACTGATAATCCAACTATAAGGTACACGACCAATCTTTTAGCCGAAGAGGTATTATCATTTGTTGCAAGCACAACAGCAGTGGCCCCTGATCAAGTTCGCTTCACAGTTTTTATCAACGGCCCGGAGCATTGGTTCGACGGAGCAGCGTGGGTATTAAGTACCGGGTATGCTGAATCTAACACCGCTGCAGAGATCAATGCCGCGCTTCAAGCTGAAAATGTTCTTGTATATCCTGTCCCTGTAGGTTTCAATATATATTTCCATTCAGATACTGGAGTAACCGGAGTATCTATTGAAGATATACTTGTTCAATATGATCTATACACCGATTCATGCCCCGATGCTGATATGTGTACCGTTAGTGGATGTATCGCTAATAATCAAGCCCAACCAGTCCAAGATGTTAAAGTATCTGCTAAATTGATCTCACCATCTGAATATGGGGACAGAGGGTTAATCACACAGAACTCCAATCAAGTGGTCACAGATGTTGATGGCAGATGGAGTATGGCCCTGGTTGAAAACGATTCGATGCCCACGGGGTCAGGTTACTTGTTCAATTTCACCGGGGATGGTATAAGATTAAAGGCGCAGAAGAAAAAAGTGCCAAAACTATTGACCCGTGATTATAATGAGTTAGAGGACTTGTAATGAAAATATTTGACAGTTTCCAAAAATTTCTCCAAAAACCAGCAGCTACTATTGAGCCAAAAGATACTAAAATCTCAGATGGTTTTAACAACCTGCTCAAAGGTATAGGTGGATCAAAAGATCCACGGATGAATGCATCTTTCACAAGGGACAGGATCTTAGATAAAGAGACTTTGTCTGTAGTCTACGCACAAAACTGGCTGGCGGCTAAAGTAGTAGACGCTCCGGTTGATGATGCAACAAGAGAGTGGATTGAGATAATCTCAGAGGGAGAAGACGACCAACAGGTTGATACAGTCACCGAACGTATTAAGTGCCTGGAACTGAAGACCAAACTCAACACAGCTTTTAAATGGGCGCGTGTATATGGAGGCGCTGCCATAGTGATCATTATCGATGGGGATGATATAACACAACCTCTTGATATTGAGACCATCCGGCCTGGCTCTTTGAGCAATTTTGTTGTTCTGGATAGGTACAATGCTTACCCTGACAAAATAAACAGGGACGTGCTCCATCCTAACTTTGGTATGCCAGATGATTACATCTTAGCCAGAGCAGGGGTCAATGCTCATTATACCAGGGTTATTAGAGTGCCAGGCGTACTAACTACCTTCAGAGATTTAGAAATTCAACAATATTGGGGCAACTCTGTTTTTACAAGGATCCTGGACCCAATTATGGATTCGCAATCTGTATCCAATAATATCGCATCTATGATCTATGAGGCAAACGTTGATGTATATAAGATCAAGGGACTTAATACATTAGTTGCAAGTTCCAATGAGAAAAAAGCTCTGGCCAGAATTGAGCTGGCTCACAAGATGAAATCCAGCATAAACGGCATTGCACTTGATGCAGAAGATGGATACGAAAAAAAGAGCAATGTGTTCACACAACTCCCGGAGATTGATGATAGATTCCTGCAAAAAGTAGCAGGGGCCAGTGCAATACCAGCTACTCGCCTTTTGGGGACAGCTCCAGCGGGTATGAACGCCACCGGGGAATCAGATATGCGGAACTATTACGAGTCGGTCGGAGCTTTCCAGAACAACCAGTTCGCGCCTGCTTTGGACTATTCATTACGTATTATCTCCAGAGACTTAGGGTTGAAAGAGGATATCCAATACAGATTTCACCCGCTCCAACAGTTAACAAAAAAAGAACAAGCAGAAGTGGACTTTCTCCGAGCACAGAGGGACACGGCGTATATGACATATAATGTTCTTCAACCGTCACATGTCATGGCTGAGTTGGCTAAACAGGAAACTTACGGCACTATCACCCCGGAGGTAGCTGAAGCAGCTGCTAAAGAAGAGGAGGACTTCAATGGTCCAGAAACTGGTGGCGACACCTCCGATCAATAAAGCGACAGGTTTACCATACCATCGATGGTTAGTTCGTGAGGTACTTAAGCCGTTAGCTAAGGAGATTGAAAAAGAGATCTTGCCTTTACTCCAAAAACATAAAGGTGAGTTTAGGGACGGGCTCATAGCTGATTTGAGAAGTAAGATAGGTGAGATCAAGAAAAATTTTGAGACGCGTGGGGGGGTTGTTTCTCAGCTATTCAGACTCTTTGCTTCTGAAGCACAAAGCTCCAGGCGGATTTTCTTGAACATAGCTAATAAAGCATTAGGAGTCAATCTCTCAGCAGCGCTGAAAAAGGAAGGGGTAGACAAAGTTTTAGGGGTCAGAGTTAAAGAGAATGTTAAACTGATCAAGTCTATATCTCATGATCATTTGGATGATATAGCAGATGTAATCTTATCTGGTGTGGGGACAGGTATAAGGCATGAAGAATTAGCCAAGCAGATTATTGGCAAGATGAACAATCCAGATGCGAAAATTAAAAAAAGAGCCAAGCTCATAGCTCAAAATGAGACTATCAACCTGCTTGCTGACCTCAATAAACAGCGATCAGAAGCGTTAGGAATCAATAGATTCAGATGGCAAACAGCTGAAGATGAAAGGGTCAGGGGAACGCCAGGAGGGAAATATCCAGATGCTATCCCGTCACATTATGCACTCAACGGACAGGAATTTTCATGGGGCGAAGGGGCAAAGACTGAAGTGGGATACATCTTTCCGGGGACAGAGATCAATTGTCGATGTATAGCAATCAATGTGATCGACTTAGATGATTTATAAAAGGGGCAGACAATGAATAGAATGATTATAGATAAAGGATCAATAGACTTTACCTCTAAACTCGAAGAATCAACCGGGTTCCTCAAGCTAAAAGCTAATTTTGCCCGGTGTGGAATCTATGAATATTTAGGAGTAGAACTTGGCCTGGAAGATAGTGACGCTGAAAAAGTGTTCAAAGTGCTTAGGCATCCAGATGATGTGTTCAATAAAGAGTCAATCGCCACATATCTAACAGCTCCGGTGACAGACAAACATCCATCAACATTCGTAGATATCAACAATGTCAAGGCTTTACAGAAGGGCCAGATTAGTCATGCAGTGCAGAATGGAGAATATTTAGAGGGGAATGTCACTATTACCGATAAAACCTTGATAGACTCTATATTGTCTGGTATGATTGAGATATCGCCAGGGTATCTGGCTAAAACGCACAAAGAGTCTGGTGTATATCAAGGGGAGACCTATGATTACAGAATGACTGACATACGTATCAATCATATCGCAGTGGTTGGTAAAGCCCGTGGGGGGCAGAAATGCAAACTGAAAGACGAAAAGGGACAACTATCCATGGCTATCATTAAAATCCAAGACGTAGATTTTGAGGTTTCTGAGCAGGCGAAACAAGCCTTCCAAGCAGCACAGAGTGCCATGCTTACGGAACTGACAAAATCAAAAGATGAGATAGGGACCTTGTCCACTAAACTCAAGGATGCAACCGCCAACGTAGAAAAGCAGAAAGGCGAGATTGACGCTTTGACTAAAGCCAAACTTAGCAATGAGGACTTAACGCAACTGATTAAAACCAGAACCGCGTTGATTGATCAAGCTAAAAAGTTTGTTGATAAAGAGACAGACCTTTCAGAGCTATCAGATATGGACATTAAACGCCAAGTCGTTTTGTCTGTGTACAAGGATACAACCTCTGAAGAGCTCAAAGCAAAAACTGACGAATATACTCAAGGAATGTATGACGTTGCCATTAAGGACCAGGGGAAACCTGCTGACGCAAACCAAGAAGCACTGAAAGCTCTGGGTGAGAAGATGACTAAAAGTAAGGGGACAGCCGATCTTTCCTCACGTGATAAATGGATGAAAGACCATCTAAAGATTAAACACATAGGAGCATAAATATGCCGGTACAAACAACATATGCGCTAAGAATCGACAGAGCTTATGCAGGGTTATTGGATCAATTGAACCCTCATGAAACTCTTACAAGGACTGCGGAAGCAGGTGATATATCTTTTGGTCTGGCTGTAGTTCAAGGGACAGACCCTGGACAAGGTAAGCTTGCAACTGCAACAGCTGGAGTCTTTAGAGGTATCACTATCCTAAGACATTGGGGTACTAACGATATCAATAAAGTGCTCACGTACAAAGAGAATAGGGACATGGACTTAGTACGCTCAGGGATTATCTTCGTTAAAACAGAAGATGCTTGTGTGGCAGGAGACCCCGTCTTTTTTCGCCATACAGCAGGGGGAGGTGGAACCATTCTTGGATCTCTTCGTACAGATGCTGATACCGCTACAGCTGATCAAATAAGCGGCGCCGCTTTTCTTGAAGCAGGTATTGCCGGAGCTATAGTACCTATTAGACTAACATGGGCATAATTAACCAGACATAAAGGATATAATAATGAATAGAAAAATGTACGATGCAACAGCCGGGTTTGATTTCCTTCTTGGTCAACTAACCCATTTGGAGGCTAAAATCTACTCAACTGTATATGCTGATATCGTTTACCCTAACGTTATCCCTATATCTACAGAGGCTGGCCCCAATGCCACTTCTGTTGCTTATTATACTGTTGATCAGGTTGGTAAAGCTAAATTCGTAGGGCCAGGCTCTTTAGACATACCGATGGTTGATATCTCAGGAGATATGCAACAGATGTATGTGCATTTAGGAGCTGTTGGATATGGGTATACAGACGAAGAGATACGCCAAGCGATTTCTTTAGGTCAAGACTTACCAACCGTGAAAGCAATAGCAGCACGTAGAGCATTTGAGGAGCACGCGCAAGAAGTATACCTCACCGGGGATGCTAACCATAATCTCGCAGGTTTTTTGAACAATCCTAATGTCACAGCAGCTACGGTAGTCAATCCAGGGTCAGGTACCACATGGGCTGTTAAATCCCCCGATGAGATATTAGCTGATATAATCACCTCTTTCTCTGCTATTCGTGAGGATTCAAAGTTAAAAGAGTCAGCTGACACTTTACTTCTACCAGTCGCTCAATACAATCATATCGCAAACACACGGTTGAGTACGTACACTGAAACCAGTATTTTGCAATATATTGTTAAGAACATTACCTACATAAAATCTGAATCAGATATTATCCCAATCAATCAGCTTGATGGAGCTGGGGCCGGTGCAACTGATCGAATGATTATCTATACCAAAAACGAAGAGAAGCTTGTAGGCCATATGCCTATGCCACTTACCTGGCTTCCACCTTTGCGTAAAGAGCGTGGGTTCGTTGTAGCTGGTGAATATAAACTATCTGGCATCGAATTTAGATATCCTGGCTCCGCCCGATACGCAGACGGGATATAACGTGAAGATTTTCAGCGGGCTCCAGGCCCGTTTGGTGATACACTTCGTTAATCCAGATGGGAAGGGTATAATAGACCTGGCCCCTGGTGACAACGAAGTAGAAATCACTTTGGAGACTTTCCAGAAAGTGTTCGCCGATAACCAAGCGGTGCAAGGGTATATTAAAGCTAAGCAAATAGTCCTGCCCCCTCCACCGCCAGTGAAAAAGAAGCATAGGAAGCCGGCAAATGATAACTGTTGATCAGTTTAGGACAAGATTCCCTGGTTTTGAAGACTTAGATCCAAGCGACGCGCAGATTGAAATGTTCATAGGGGACGCGGTCTTAGAGCTGAATGAAGATATATGGGGCGACCTTTATGATTTGGGCCTGCTCTACTATACTGCGCACCTCTTAGCTATGTCTATAGCTGTTGACAGTGGTGACATTAACCCGTCACACACTGTTGTAGGCCGTACTGTAGGGGACATGTCCGAATCCTTTGATAATACATCTGGTATCACAACCCCTATAGCGGAAGAATGGCTTAAAACATCGGCGTATGGTCAAAGGTTCCTGGCCCTTCAGTCTAAATTAGGAGCTGCGATGTATGTCGTCTAATTTTAAGATCACATCCGTTGACATAGGGACAGGTGGTTTAGAAGCTCTGACTAAAAACCTTGAGAAATTGAAAGAGAAGAAGCATGTGCAGGTAGGTTTTCCAACCGCTGAAATGAGGAAGTCAGAAAAAGGTGAAACACCAAAAACAGTGGTTGAGATTGCGTTCTATAATGAGTATGGTTTAGGAGTTCCCGAACGATCCTTTATGCGCACGGCGATAATAGAGAATAGAGCAGAGATTAAAGCATTCCAGGGCAAGCTTGCACTTAGAGTAGCGCAAGGGAAAGTAGACCAAGAGCGTGCGTTAAAGTTGTTGGGGGATAAGATAAAGAGTCTGATCCAGACAAAAATCATTAAGTTGGATAAGCCAATTGAAGGTCCTCAACAGTTGCGAAAAAAGAAAGGTGTGTCTAACCCCTTGATGGACTCCAGTCAGATGCACAATAGTGTTACGTACGTGGTTGAAGATGGAGGTGGAGAAGATGGCGATACTTAATATAGTGACAGGTGCTTTGAAGAATTGGAAATTTTCCGTTGTCATAGAGCGTCATGCTGAAGCTACAATAGATATGGACACCGGGCTCTATACTCAAGGGACCGTATCCTTTATTGACCTTAAAGCTAATGTACAAAATGCTACTCCAAATGATATGTTGGTAATGGATGAAGGTTTACGTTCGGTTGAAGCAATCAAACTATACACCACCGTTGAAATTATTCCAGTGGATGAGCTTAACAAAACAACCGGGGACGTAGTGCAATACGCGAATAAAAGATGGCTGGTACATAATGTTACTAATCGATCTTTAACCGGAGGATATTATAAAGCTATCGCTATACGGGTGAAAAATGTATAATAAGCAAGGAGTAACGGGGTTAGTAGTAGGGCTGGTTAGAACATTAGATACCGCCGCTTTATGTATCCAAGCTGAGCAGAACATACCTGTCCCTACTATACCATACTCCACGGTCCAACTACTAACAGCGGTTCATTTAGGGCATGATGAAGTAAGAATTACAGAGCAAGCCGCGCCATCAATTGATTATGATGAAACAATAGAGGGGATAAGAGAACTGTCGTTCTCAGTACATTTCTTTAAGTCTCTGTCCCTGGAACGAGCATCTAAGTTCAAGACCCTATTAAAGTCCAGTGTCGCTCGTGAATATATGCACACAGCTGGTCTGTCCCTTGGGTCGTCAACTGGAATAAGGAACCTGACCCATGTAATTGATTTAGGTTTCGAACCACGTCACCAATTAGATATTATGTTCCGGGTTGTTGATTCAGAGAAATTAACAGTTAGATCAATTCAGTCAATTGAAGTGCTTGGTACTTATGATAGTGGACAAGTGACAGATATAACAGTAACAATACCATAGGAGATAAGATATGCCTGATATACCAGTGAGCAGCGAAGTCGAAGTAAGTGTATCAATAGGTGCAAAATACCCACAAAGAAAAGGGTTTGGTACTTTATTGGTTGTAACAGATGAAACGGGAGTGATCGGAGTAGCAGAAAGACAACGGAGATATTCTACCGTAGACGCCGTGGTCAGTGATCATGGGGCCAGTTCAAAAGTTGCTGCCGTAGCAACTGACTACTTCGGCCAGCAACCTAAACCAACATCAATGGTTGTAGCGACAAGGTTTGAGTCTGCACAAGGAGCTGAATTAAGAGGCGGCGGAGATATTGACAATGTAATAGGTAATTGGACCCCGATAGCAAGTGGCTCATTCTCTGTCACTATCGACACGGTTTCTGCAGACATTGAAGACCTTGATTTCTCCAGTGAAACAGATATGGATGGGGTTGCAACCGTGATCCAGACCGGGGTTCAAGCCCAATCTGGAGCTGGTGCCGGGTTCACTGCAGCCACATGTACTCATGATGGTGCCAGACTCTATCTACGTTCTGGAACGACTGGCATTGCATCAACAATAGGAGCTTACGCAGTTCCTGTCTCTCCCGCAACAGGTGTCGACATAACAGAAAAAATGGATATGCATCAAGGGAGGACTACCAGACAGAATGGTTTCGCCGGAGAGACGATCTCTGAATCATTATCTGCCATACAGAACGTATCATCTGACTGGTATGGGTTAGCTTTTACAAATGAGGTTAGAGATTTAGTAGCAATCAACGGAGAGGACGCTGTTGAAGCCGCTGCATCTTGGTGCCAGGCTCGTATAAAAATATTCTTCAACGTGTCCAATTCGCCAGATGCTAAAGACTCTGTAACTGCCACTGACATTGGCTCTGTGCTCCAGACACAATCATTAGGCCGGGTTAACACATTCTTTGCGTCAAAACCTGAGGAGAATGTTGGAGCGTCTGCAGCTGGGCGGTTTTTCACCGTTAACTTCAATCAACCCGCGTCAACTATAACAGGTAAATTCAAGCAAGCACCTGGTATAACTTACGAAGACCTGACCCAAAATGAAAAAAGTGTTCTTGATGCCAAGAACATTAACGCAGTTATAAAGGTTGGGGACAGTATCTATATGGCCGAAACTGTCATGGCAGACGGGACCTTTATTGATGAAGTCCATGGACTTGATTGGCTGAAAAATGCTATACAGACAAACGTGTTAGGTCTTTTCGTTAGTTCAACATCGAAGATACCTTACACCAATAAAGGAGTTGCACAAGTAGAGCAGCAGGTCATTAAAGCATTAAAAGAAGGCGTGCGAAACGGGTTAATTGCTCCTGGTGGTGTGACAAATACTGGCGTTGTATTATCCGCCGGGTTCGAAGTATCTTCTGTTGATGTTAGTGAAGTTAACTCATCTGACAAAGATGCCAGGTTGTATAAAGGGATATCATTTGTAGCTATTGGAGCCGGTGCACTACACGGCGTGACCATTAACGGTGTTTTTGAAAGGTAGGAGGGTACATTATGCGTAGTTGGAGCATGGATGATGGTACGTTAATCGTACAAGGTATAGTGATTGATGGTTTCGCAGATGGAGATTCAGTTATAACCGCTGAAAGGTCTGTAGATTCAATACAAACTAAAGTAGGGGCTGATGGGGAAATGTCTGTTGCGCACTCAACTGATAAATCGGGAAGAATTAGTGTGGTTTTAATGCAAACTTCTGAGTCGAACAAAGCATTATACGCCTTGCTCGCTGCACAAGAAGTGGGAGCGGCACTGCCCTTAGCAGTTATGTTTAAAGATACTGGTGGTGGGGACGTGTTCACCGGGACAAATGGAGTGCTTCTTAGGCCTGCGAACGCAACACGTGGAGTAAACGTTAACACACAAGAGTGGACAATGGTTTTTGAAACTCTTGATTTGATATATACTGGCACACCGTCAGCATAGAAAGGGTTTTAAAAGATGGGTAATCTTAAAGACGCTACGAAAACAATAGGGGACCGTGAGTATTATGTACTACAATGGTCTGTAGAAAAGTCAATGTTGATGAAACTTCGGTTGATTAATTTGACGGGAAAAGGTTTCGCTACTGCTGTTGGCGGTTTAGGGGAGTTGTTCGGCGAAGATGGGAGTGAAGGGGGCGACGCGGCGAAGATGGAAAGTGTCGTCAATGGGCTTTGTACTTTAGCTGAAAACCCTACAGAAGTGTTAGCTTTTATCAAAGAAGTTTGTTTTGCTGCGACGTATAAAGATCCAGACATGGAGAAATTTAAAAAAATCTCACCTGCTAACTTCTCCATGCTGTTCAACGGAGCTCTTATGGAAGTTTACAAACTGGCTTTTTTTGTCCTGGAGGTTAACTATAAAGATTTTTTGGGAGAAGAGCTTGTATCCCATATAACTACCAGGGCACAAGCGATAACCAAACAGTAGGGCCAGGCATAGAAGCTCTATTTAATAAGCATTGCAGCAACCTTATGTGGGAGCTGCACTGTCCTGTTTTGGCTGACCCCCCGCTATGTACTCTTAAAGAATTGAAAGATGGTACGTACAACATAAATGACCTGGCAGATATGTGGGAGATCCTGACCTACAGGGCAATACTTCAATCGAGAGGGTAAAGGGACATGCCAGTAATAGAGAAATTAATAACAGTTTTAGGATTTGATTACGACTCCAAAGGTTTTGATAAGTTCAAAGAGGGGGTCGGGCAAGTCAAGGAAACTATCACATCTTTACAAGAGGGGGCAGACAGGGCAACTGTCCAGCCCCCTCTTGCACCTGAAGTACCTGCCCCCGCCACCGGGGACACAGAGAAAACCCCCGGTGCTCCACCTGCCCCTGGCGCGGAGGGTATAAAGAAAAAACCTGTCACCCCACAAGCTCCATCGTTAACAGCACCTTTAGATGCAAAAAAATCTCTCGGGGGAGGCACTTCTAAACTGCCCCCCGGAGTAGGTATCCCACCGGAGGTAAGAGATTCCATTAAGCAGCTCGAAGATGTTAAGGAGAAAAGTAAAAAAGCTAAAGCTGGACTTAGCAACTTCGCATCTGGGGTCAGGCAGGTTACACAACTGCTGAAACGTTTGACGCAGACATTGATAGGTAGTACTACTGCTCTTGTTGGTTTTGCTGTTGCAAGTGCTAATATAACAGCTGAGCAGTCCCGTATGGCTAATCAGATTGGTATCACTGTTGCTCAATTAGATGCCCTCCAAATAGCTGGGGAGCTGGCGGGGGACAGTGCAGGTGGGATTACTTCTGGATTAAATGAGCTGGCGGTTAAAGCAAGTGAGGCTTCAAGAGGTTTAGGTAGTGGGGTTGAGGCGTTTGGACTCTTAGGAATTTCTGCTATGACTTCTAATGGAGAAATAAAAAGTTCCGTCCAGTTGCTACAAGAAGTGTCAGGTGCTCTACAAGGAGTATCAAGAGCCAGGCAAATTGAACTCGCGGGCAAATTGGGCTTGGGCTCTTCACTTAGATTGCTACAAGCAGGGCCAGGGGCCATGCAAAAATATATAGCCTCTGCTCAAACTCTTGGTGCTACTACCGATGCACAGGGACAGTCAGCTATTAGACTAACCCAATCCTTGACAATTCTTAAAAAGACTCTCGCGGCCTTGGGCAGAGTAATAATGGTCCAGGTGGCTCCTTTTGTTGAAGTCTTTGTTAAGCATGTTACAAATTGGTGGAGCGCTAATCGAAAAATTATTGACCAACGTTTCCCTGAAATTATCAATGCTATGGTAGCTGGTTTTAAATTATTAACTACTGCTGTAGGTATCTTTATAGCGCTTAAGTTAGTTTCTTCTATGGCCGGGGTGATAGTGAGTTTCCGTAGCCTCGCGGCGTTAGTAGCTGTATCTACCGGAGGCATAGGACTAATGGCCATCGCCTTCGTAGCTTTTGTCTTTGCTGTTCAAGACGCTTACTCTTTTTTCCAAGGAAAAGAGAGCATCATAGGGGACATGCTAAAAGATTTCCCCAAGCATAGAGAGACAATCTTAACTATTGCAACAGCTCTCGGCACAGTAGCTGATATGGCTATCCTCTCTGCAAAGGGTCTGGCCCTCATATTTAAAACTGTGAGCGATAGCACCAAAGAATCGCGCGCTGAATTGTTAAATGACCTCCCTGAAATGCTAAGGTTAATGTCTGCAGATGTTGAAAAAGCATTAAGAGACATAGACTATGGGCTGATAGAGGAAGGTTTTCGTCTGGCGTGGGAAGATTTTAAAAATTTTGCCAAACTCCAGATAGACACTATAGGCATAATGATAGGGGAGATAAATTTTGATTCTTTAAAAAAATCCTTCTTGAAGGTTTGGGAGAGTATAAAAGAGACTATAAGCACTCAATTCGACAGTGCGTTCCCTGGACTTACAAAAGTTATCTCAGTCTTCACAGAAGATAAAAAGGCAGATGACCAAGGGGGCAGAGAGGAAGTAACAAAAGAACCTGGTTTAATCTCCCGTGGAATGTCCAAAGCAAAAACATTCGTTAGTGGCGTGCTGGACACAGGGGTCAGTGCTTTAGGGAAGTTGAAAAAGGTTGTTACAGATTTCAGCCTTAAAGCAGTTCTCGAAGCGTTCCTTGCGGTTGGTAAAGTCTCAACTTCCGTTTTTGATGGTGTGGTAGCAGAATTCAAGCGGCTGATATCTGACATGTTATCCAACTTCCCGTCTCTTTATGCAGGGGTTGAGAAGATAGCTGGTGTATTCACCGCTGCAAAAAATAAAGTGTCAGACACTTACAGCACTTTCTATAAAGAGCTTTTCGCTGGAATGAAAAATGTTGGAGCCAAGATGGTTAAAGTAACTACCGATGTTATGGGCTCTATTGTTGGCATGATATCAACAGCAACAAAAAAAGCTTTTTCGTCTCTTATCGCTAAACTGACTGGAACAACTGAAGAAGAAACCCCGGGTGAAAGTAAAGGTTTTTTTGAAGGTATCTTTGATGCTGCTATAGATAGCGGTACCAGACTCTTAAATATATTCCAGGAGTTAGGTCTACAACCTCAAGTAGCTGTCCCTGAGGCAATTTCCCAAGATGCATTTAGGACGTCCGAACTTAATAGATTGCCAAGCGAATCACAAGGGCATACGGTAAGAGGAAAGATTAGCCCATCTAACACTACTGCCAACAGCAACATAACAATCCAGAAAGTTGAATTGAAACTGAATAATCCGCCAGGGAATACAGAGAAATTTGTTGAAGGGTTAAACAAAGAGTTGATACAAGTAGCTAAGGAAATAAGCACGGGGGTTAGGCAATAATATGACAGTACCAGTGGCAAGTGGACTTATAAAAATGTTTTGGGGCACGCGTCTTAATATCGGCGGTGTCACCTTCGATGGTATATTAAGTACCGGGCATGAAAATACTCTAAGGATTACCACAAATCCAATCGAATTCGGTGCAGACGTTGCAGACCACGCGGTGATTGAACCACGGAGAATAACGGTTGTTGGTATAGTAAGTGACCACCCCTTGTCTCTTAGCAACGTGGTACGAAATATCACCGGAGTCGTTGAATCTGTGGGAGGTTTGTTTAATAATGACACTGCCCCCTCTGGGATCTCAGTCCGGGCGTACGCCGATTTACGTGAGGTTATGGAGAGTAGAATACCACTGACCTTAGAGACAAACCTGGCAAATTATGATAATATGATGTTAGTTGAAATGAAAGTTGATAGGGACAAAGAAACATCAAAAGTGGCAATATTAAACATGGTTTTTCAAGAGGTTTTTTTAACCTATACTGATATATCACTTGTGTCTGTCACCCCTTCAGTTGCTGGTGTAGCGGCGCCGACAACTCCAGCTGGGAGCAAGTCACCTTTAGCTTTGACCAAATCGGTGGCAAGTTCATGGGCGAAAAATGTCAAGAATTTTATGGCTCAAATAACAAGTGTTTTCAATTAGCAGGGAGGGGACATGATACAGATACCTTTAACCAATGATCCGTCACAGACATTTAACATTATTCTCCAGGGGCACGCGTATACATTGAAGGTATATTTCAACAACCGGCAAGCCGCGTGGATGCTTGATCTAACTGACCGTTTTGGTGATAGTATAAATGGGGTCGGGCTGTTAGGTGGGCATAACATCTTCCGGCAATATCCAGGTGGCCTTGAGCAAGTACATATGATCAATGTGTCTGATAGTACTGCCGATGCTACCGCTGAGGATTTAGAAGAAGGTTTTGCCCTTGTCGTATCGACCACAGAAGAAGTCACAACGGAAGCAGGGTCAGCACTATGACGATACAATTTGATCGCACATTAGTAATTGATATCTCAGGAGGGTACACACAGCGAACTTTAACTGATCTCCAGGTCACTTTTACAGTAACCAAGACTCTCTTGAGTTATCCTAACAAAGCTCTTGTTAATCTATACAACCTGGCCCCTAAGTCCAAAGCCCTGCTCATAGAAGAGGATGCAAAGATTGATATCTACGCGGGGTATAACGCTAATAATAGACTCATTTTCTCCGGGGATGTACGGAACGTGGTTAACACTAAGCAAGGTGTTGATTCTATCACCACGGTTTACGCAGGGGACGGGTCAAGAGCATGGGAAAAAGCAACAATCAATAAAACTTTTAGTAAGCGTACTCCGTTATCTGTAATCATAACAGCTCTGATTGAAACTTTTGGAACAGATATAGGAGTGGGTACATTGTTAGGCCCTGCTATTCTTCCATTAACTGACAGACTAACTGCTACGACTTTGTCAGGTTCGACCAGGGATGTAATGGACCGCTTAGCTGAAACTTACAAGTTCAATTGGACTATAATGGATGGCAAGCTGGAGATTATTCCTTACCTGTCCCCGAACCCTTCACAACCAGCGGTTTCTATCTCTAATAAAACTGGTCTACGTGGCTCCCCTACCATAACGGAGCAAGGGGTAGAAGTTAAGACAGCGATGAACGCTAAGATAAATCCTAATGGTTTATTTGTAATTGACTCTGTGGCAAGTAATGTTAGTTTGGGTGATCTTTATTTCCGTATAGCTCCTATTTTAAAACCAACAGGGACATACAAAGTATATGAAGTGGTACATACAGGAGATTTTAGAGGGAATGAATGGGACACGTTTATAAAAGGAGTGCCTCTTGAACGACTTATATAGTAGCGCAGTACCAAGTTTAGGTGGTGTTATTCGCCAGGCTATCGACAACCGGTTGAAACATCTTAACACTTGTATGCCAGGTATAGTAATCTCATTCGACTCGACTAAGCAAGAAGTTTCAGTTCAACCAGTTGTTCTCCGTGAATTTGTTGAGACTAAAGACAACACTACAGAAGAAGTAACTGTTGTACCACTCCCCGTTTTAGAGGACGTCCCTATTGTTGTTATGCAAGGGGGTACATTCTTTATCACACATCCAATTCTTCCAGGGGACGAGTGTATAATAATGTTCCAACAAAGAGATATGGACTTATGGTACACGACTGGACTGCAGAACAAAGCCAATTCTTTCAGACAACATGATTTTTCTGATGCTGTTGCTCTTGTAGGTCTTAACTCAATACCACGGAAAATAACAAATTATAACAGCAATCACATGGAAGTGAGAGATTTTACAGGGACAACTAAATTGAGGATAACAAAAGCTGGAACATTGCACATAGATGCAATCACCCACATAGATATTATCTGCCCTGGCACTATGTCAGTAGACGTCCCTGAGACTCTTTGGACCGGGAACATAACGCAAATAGGTGACTATTTTGAAACAGGGACATATACCCATTTAGGGGACAAGATACACACCGGGAACACAACCCACATAGGTACTACCACACAAACTGGTGCGTTCAATATCGTTGGCTCTATAGGGCTTACTGGACCGATTACAGCAGTGGCTGCAGCACCTGGAGGTTTCGCTGTTTTCGACAGTAAGATGTATGTTAGTGGGGACATGTTCTCCGATGGGGATGTTATCCAGACTGTTGGATCAGTTTTAGCCACGGTAGCTGTTAATGTTGGATCTATTGGCTTGACATTTCATACACACACTGGTGTAACATCTGGTCCTAATAACACCGGCCCACCAGTATAAGGGGATACATTATGATGGCAACAGATAGCAACAATGATATTTTTCTCAAAGCAGGTAAGATACATAGAGTGACAGGCGGCGCAGCAGTTGTGCAGCTTGTACGGTCGCGCCTGCAAACATATTTAGGCGAGTGGTTTTTAGATACAGATTTTGGAGTTCCTTATTTTGAGGATGTTTTTAGGCGCCCGGCTGTATTATCTCTGATCGAATTAGTCATTAAAAAAGCTATCCGCGAAACTCCAGGGGTTGAAGAGGTCAAAGAATTTGATATGGTTTTTGACAAACCAAACCGGCGTTTAACTATATCTTATGACGCGACAACAACCTATGGGGATGTTAAAGCAGCAACGGTAAACTGGATAAATTAAGAGGGACATATGAATAATATTAAAGTATCAGGGTTTTTCAAACCGTGCAAAGATCAAATAGAAGCATTAATATCCCTGCTGCAACCAGACAATGCGGTTGAAATAAACCGTGCTGTAATGGATGTTCTCCCCGGGGTGGAATTGAATCTTCAAATTGTTAACATAACATATACATTTTCTCACACTCTTGGCGAATTTTCAATCTCTGTTGTTGCTCTAAGTGCTAATACAAAAATGCCAGGGGTGCCAACAACAGGGTTTATAGGAGGTGGTTACTAATGACATTTGGATTAACAGATGAAGGATTCGCACTAAAACGATTAGAAGATATTCTATCTGAGCAATCAGCCGGATTGAAAGCAGTGCTGGGGGATAATCTGGACCTGTCACCAAGCACTGTTGATGGTCAGATACATGGGATATATGCTGCTTCGCAAGCTGATTTGTGGGAGATAGCACAACAAGTATATAATATGTATAACCCATCAAACTCCACGGGGGATAGTTTATCTAATCTTGTTCAATTAAACGGTATAACTCGTAAGCCTGCAACAGCTTCCACAGTTACCTTAACTCTTACAGGGACAGGTACGACGCTCATACCACAAGGTTCTTTGGTATCTACAGATGATGGCTCCCAATTTTCGACAGATGAAGATGAAGCTTTAGTCGCAGGGACAGGTAGTGTTGGAGCAACTTCGGTGCTCACTGGCAGTATTCCTGGTGGTATAGGTACAATAATCAACATAGATACTCCGATTAATGGTTGGTCGGCTGTTACAAATCCAGTGGCAGCAGAGCAGGGGCAGGATGAAGAGACGGACACTAACTTGAGGGCCAGGCGGATACGGTCAGTATCAAAACCTGGGAACGCTATTGTTGATGGGATTATTGCTGAGATATTAGACCTCACCAGTGTGATTGATGCAAGAGCTCTTGAGAATAGAACAGGCACGGTTGATGCTAATGGAGTTGATCCACATAGCATAAAGATCCTGGTTGATGGAGGAGACAATGATGAGATAGCAGAAACGATATTCACAAACACATCTGCTGTTACTGGGTATACAGGGGCCGTCTCTGTTGTTGTCGAAGATACACAAGGAATAAGTCATACCATTAAATTTGATCGTCCAACATTGGTGCCAATCTATGTAACAGTAACTGTAGTGTATGGCCCTGGATATTTAGGGGACGATGCAGTTAAGCAGTCGATTGTTGACTATGCCGACGGGAATTTAAAACCTGGACGGGGTTTCTTGTTATCAGAAGACGTGGCATACTCTGAATTATTTATCCCTCTTAATCAATTATCATTAGGGGTAACAGAGACTACTTCTCTGTTGATAGGCATAGCGCCGACACCAACAGGGACAAGCTCTCTTCCAATAGCAGCTGAAGAGAAAGCATCTTTTGATACTGCGAACATAATAGTTATACCGGGGTAATCATATGTGCGATCAAATAGATCATATAGCTAAAGGGTTAGACTGGCTGATAACGCAGTACAGAGAATCCCCTAACATGAGGGGGATTCTATCCGCGTACTTAACACAGAGCAATGCAACTGAAGATATGTTTTGTGAAATGTTTGACAACCGGTGGATTGATACAGCAGTTAAGGATCAGTTGGATATCATTGGTATCATAGTTGGTCAATCGAGAATAATTGAAGAGTTTGATGCGCTACCTTTTTTTGGATTTCAGGGCGCATTAAACGCCGGGTCGTTTGGAACTATAGCTGACTCTGGGATAGGTGAACGGTTCCGTGGGCTTGATGAGCAATCCCTTATCGGTGGTATATTAGACGATCCAACATACAGAAAATTCATACGGGCGAAGATAAAAAAGAACCATGTAGAATTCGTTTCCGTTAATGAGGTATTAGAAGTGGTCGGGATCTTAGTGGACAACCCACTGATAACTTTGACTAAAGGTTTGATGACTATTAATCTTGATTTCCAAGGCACATTATCTGCTTCCGATAGATTAATCTTATCTCGTGGTGATCTAATCCCACGCGTAGCAGGGTCAGACATAACTTTTTCAGACGATGATGGTCCATTTTCATAGGAGATATTTATGGTAGGGATAATTAAACCCCCTATGGGGACAGTCAGTTGGGCAGCGAGTGCACCTTTGAAAGAGGATCCAGGGACAACCAAACAGAACACCGGGTGGATAGTGGAAGTTCCTGAAGCAAAACATATGAACTGGTTACATAATAAAATTGATCAATTCATTCATCATATGAACGACTACGGTATTCCTACTTGGGATGCAGGGACAACCTATCTATTAGGATCTTTAACCATAGCAAGCGACTTGACACTTTATAAATCAACAACTGCGAGTAACACTGGCAACGATCCTATATCATCTGGCACCTGGGTCACAGTATCTGATTCACAAACACAAGGAGCTACTGAGAGAGCGGAGGAAGAGTTCTTAACGTCAGGAGTTTGGACCCGTCCCTCTAATATGTTAGGGGGCTGGGTGAAAGTGATACTTGTCGCCGGTGGTGGGGGTGGAAACAGCAATTCATCCTCTGGTAGTGGTGGAGGTGGAGCTGAAACTGTTATAAGATATATTGATGTTTCTTCAATCACCTTAGGGACAGGCACGGTTACTGTTACCATAGGTGCAGGGGGTGCCATGAATGCTAATGGTGGTGATTCCACGTTCGGCGCATTGTTAACTTCCCGTGGGGGAAAAGCACCAGTGATTACGGGCATATATGGTGGAGCATCCGGGGGGGGAGTTATGGGAGAGGAAATGTCTTATATGCTCGGCGCTATGACTACCGGTAGAGGGGGGAATGGATACACTTCAGAGTATGGCTCTCCTGGAGCTGCAGGCGGTGGAGGTTGGAACTATTTAACCAAACAGATTTTAGGTGCTAATGGTGGCTCCAGTTTCGGCGGCGGGGGTCGTGGACATAAAGGTCTTGATAACGGAGCAGGCGGAGGTGGCGGTTCCTGGGGGTCAGGCGGCTCGTCTGCGCAAGGTGCCGGGAGCCCACCAAGTCAGAACGCAGGGGCGAACACTGGAGGCGGTGGAGCAGCAGCAGGGACAGGCGGGTCAGGCTATTGCAAAGTGATATGGGAGGAGTAATATGGCTACAAGTAAACCAGATTTAGCAAACATATGGGCAAACAGTTCGGCATTAATAGCCAACCCCGGTGCGGCGAAACAGGATACTGGCTGGGTGTTAGAGAAACCACAAGTTGAATATGTCAACTGGTTAATCAATAAAATAGATACATATTTACATCATATCGGAGAACGCGGTGTTGGTGTATGGGATGCGACAACGGAGTATGATTTGGGGTCAATCACTATAGGCAGTAATGGTGTTATGTATAGGTCATTAACTGCTGATCCCAATCAGGGGAATGACCCCATTTCAGATGTAGTTAATTGGGCTCCGTGGGAAGCGACTGGTGGTGTAAGCACCCCGTCATACAAAGACCAAGAGTTCTTAACCTCAGGAACCTGGACCCGTCCAGTGGGACACGCCGATGATTGGGTACGTGTCATACTCGTAGC
>Ga0164311_10000090_pt1 | contig 32441 bp, 34 predicted proteins | sample GuaBasSedimGuay2_FD_121796 | JGI IMG/M metagenome (GOLD analysis project Ga0164311, IMG submission 121796) | Subseafloor sediment microbial communities from Guaymas Basin, Gulf of California, Mexico - Guay2, Core 4569-9, 9-12 cm | ecosystem: Environmental > Aquatic > Marine > Hydrothermal vents... | reverse complement strand
TTATACACTAAATAATCAACCTGTCAAGACATAAAAAACCATTTCTGTGATTGTTTCGTCAAAAAGATAACTTTATATTATCATTATAATATGTTCAGCAATGAAAAGGAAAAACTGGAAGCATTTAAGAACCAACTAAATGAGATTCTAAGAAAGGATAACCTAAATATTAAACAGCGAAACAAATTAGAGATAACAGAACTTGACAACGCAAGAGAACACACAATTAACAACCAACAATTTCTATTATTTGAGAAGAGTGCAACATCCCACATCATACCCGATATTGAAGAACTTATGAGATATATATCACTCTTCTCTACGCCCAGCGACCTTATACATAAAGACCTGGTGTTTCTAGACATAGAGACCTGCGGAAGCAGTGAGGGAGCCATAATCCTGGTAGGAGTGGTGTTATACGACGATGAAGAACCCAAAGTGGTCCAGGCGCTTGCCAGGGACTACTCGGAGGAGCAAGCGATAATTGAGTATATGACACACATATTAGAAGGTAGAAGAGTTTTTATAACCTACAATGGCAAACTATTTGATATCCCAGCAATCAACCTGAGGTGCACTCTCTACCAATTAAAACCACTTGAACCCACCATCCACATTGACCTCCTAAACATAGCCAGAAAGCGCATCCCAAAAAGGCGACTTCCCAACCGCAAACTGACCACCCTTGAGTATTATCTCCTTGACTTTGAGAGGGAGGCAGATATACCCGGTCGGCTGATACCGTCCATATATCATAATTTTACGAGAACTGGTGATGCAAGCGGGCTTGCCCGGGTCATAGAGCACAACGCCTGGGATGTAATATCAATGGTCAATCTGGTGCCAATATTGCTATCTGTAGATAGTCCGAAGATTGAGGAGATTAAAAACTACTGGTGGGGAAGGTAGATTGAATAATAACCATTAGGAACGACTATCTATTTACCACACCTCACCTGGAAAACCCTCTATCTGAGCATATGTAAATACAGGTCCATCCTTGCATATATAGACATCGCCTATATTGCACCTACCACACTTACCCAACCCACACTTCATCTTCGCCTCAAGGGTGGTATAGAGCACATCAGGCGAAAAGCCCAACTCAACTAGTTTCTCCATACATAGCCGTATCATAATCGGCGGTCCGCAAACCACTACTACTCCGTTCTTAGGTGAGGGCTTCATCTGCTCAAGAACAGGTGGAACAAAACTCACCTTGCCACGCCAGTCGGGCGTCTCACCACCAGGGTCAACACAAAGGGTTGTATTACAAATATCATCGCTCTCCCACCACCCATAGACCTCTTCTTTATAAACCAACTCTTCAACGCACCTCGCCGCATATATAATGCAAAAATCCCCAAACTTCTTCCGCTCTTTAATAACCCTGTGTATCAAACCCCTAAGTGGAGCAATACCTATTCCGCCTCCTATTACCATAACATTCTTTCCATAGAAATCGTCCACTGGAAACCAGTTGCCATAGGGTCCCCTAAAAGTAACGAAATCGCCAACATCAAGAAGATGGAAAGCGTGGGTAGCCCTTCTCACCTCCTTCACGGTTATCTCAATGTAGTCCCTCCAGAAGGTAGGCGATGCAATGCAGAATGTTGCCTCACCCGAGCCGGGCACACTGAATTCACCGAATTGCCCTTCCTTAAAGGTAAAGTTCTTCCTGTCTTCATCATCCACGAACTCAAGGCGGAATGTCTTGATGGTAGGGGTTTCATCCCGCACCTCTATTACACGCATCATCTTTGGCTGATATATGTTCTCCACCATTTAAATCTCCTACTTTATCACCTTTGCTCTCTTTAGTAGACGAACTATATCTTCCCTGATGTCAACATTCTGGGGGCAGGCAGATATACACCTGCCACAGCCAGTGCAACCAACAACACCGAAACGTCTGGGGTAATATGAGTATTTATGCATCACTCTCTGCCTGTATCTCTGATACTGGCGTGGTCTGGGCTGATGTGCCTCGGTTCTGGTGAACTCATAACCTGTGCAATAGTCCCAGAACCTAACACGCTTACTCCCCTCATCTTGTATCTCAAAGCAGTGGCAGGTGGGACAAACGAATGTGCAGATACCACAACCAATGCAGGATGGCTCAAGCACTTTCCATATCTCATCTGTAAATATCTCAAATAGGGCGTTATGAGAGCCATCAACCTCAATCGCATTATCAAAACCCTTCGCCTCTACCTCCGGCACATCCACCTCATCAGCACCCACTTTATCAAGCACATCAATTATCACATCTCCCCTCTCGCTTATCCGCCAGATAATATATCCGCCCTCCGCTCTCAACATAACACAATCGGCTAATTCAGTTGCTACCGGGTCAACACCGACCCAGTGGCAGAAACACTTATCATCAAGGGGACTATCACAGATGTTCACCACTATTATCGTATTCTCACGACGCGCAAACCAGAATTCATCACGATAATCCCACCCGAATAGCAAATCAAGGCGCCTTACTGCCTCAAAGTCACAGTTCCTGATACTAAATAAAACTCTCTCATCAGACGGCGCCTCTGAAACCACATCAACTCTTTCTTCATTGGTGGTGAACCCAAGGATTACTTCACATTGGGGGAGGAAAATGCTTTTTACTGAAAGTAGCGTTCTACTCTCCAAGTCCACCTCACCTTCACCATAAGGTCTGTATTCAGTGTAAATACCAGTGCCGTCGGCTCTATCAAACCTCTGCGGAACATACACAGGCACCTTCTCATTCAACGACTCAATAAAACCGTTCAACTTATCATCAGATATGAAGTATGCCTTTTTATTGCTCATAAGATAAAATCCTCCGGGTCAGCCATACTGTATTCCTGAAGAGGTGGTTTCCTCTCACTGTCCATACCCGCCCTATAACCATCATACTTATCCTCAATTTCCAACGAGACCTTGTTGTATATCAACCTGAGAGGAATCCCTACTGGGCAGACCCTCTCACACTCACCGCAATCTATACACCTCCCTGCCATACACATAGCCCTCCTCACATGAAAGAGCATATTGTTATCTGTGGTTGGCGAAAGTTCAATCCACTGGGGCATATTGCGATATGATATGCAGATATCGCAGTAGCACAGAGGGCAGACCTGCCTGCATGCATAACACCTGATACAGGAAGAAAATGCGCCTTTCCAGAAATCAAGCAGTTCGCTCTCACTCTTTTTCCCATAGAACTCTCTCTCCCTGAAGTATCTCTCCTTCGTGGGTTTGATATCCACCATCTCGCCGATAAATATGTCTGCCTGAGGGGTATTTCTTACATCGCAGTATAGGCACTTGTCATGAACATTCTCAGCAGTCAACGACTTGTGTGCATCCTCCTCATCACCCTCCACCTTTCTCGGGTCAATCACTCCCGGGCAACCGAAACCGATAACCTTCACTCTCTCCCTATCTATCTTTGATTCCTGTGCAAGAACTATAAGCGACTTCTGGTCACACCCTTTTAATAAGACCGCAACCTTATCCTCAGGATACTCCAATAGATAATTGAGAACATATAGAACCAGATTGTGGACGCAATTGACATCAAATATAAACTCATCGGTGTCATCCTCTTTCAATGCGATATGGGGTTTAGAATAGGGCGGAAGACCGCTCTTCTTATATCCAATTACAGCGTTTATCTCACCCTTTCTGAGAAGCTCTCTCGCCTTTTTTCTAAATTCCTCACCTATGTTTACAGCTTCGGTCATACCAATTATTACTCTTTTTGCTCTTCGTCTTTGAACATCCTATTGGGTCCCAGTGCCTTTATCTTCTCCACAACCTCATCCACAACATCTGCCCATTTGCGTCCCTCAGATGCAGATACCCAGCTCATCTGAAACCTATTGGATTCCATACCCACTGCTTTCAATATCTCTTTCAGAACAGTGAACCTTCGTCGTGCATAGTAATTACCTGTTGAATAATGGCAGTCACCGGGATGACAGCCGGATACCAGAACGCCATCAGCACCATCAAATAGGGGTTTTAAGACATGCAGAACCTCCACCCTGCCAGAGCATGGAACCTTTATTACCCTTATATTCGGTTTATACTCAAATCTACTGGTGCCCGCAAGGTCTGCGCCAGCATAAGAACACCAGTTGCATAGATACCCGACTATGAACGGCTCAAAACCAGTTCCATTATTAATCTTCTCATTAGCCATTCTCTTTCACCTTTACCCATTTTTCTCTTCACCCATTGTCGCCTTATGCTTTACTGATGGAGAGCTCTCACCTATCAAAGCCCCAATTTGCTCAAATATTTGTAAATCAGTAGTTCCCTTGATGTCAATTGCACTTGACCTGCACACGGTAGTGCAGGTTCCACATCCCTGACACTTTCCCCTATTTACTCTCGCCACTTTCCTTATGTCTGGCTTATCTTCTATCCACACCTTTCTCTCCACCTCTTCTATGGCGTCGTAGGGGCAGACATCTCTGCATGCAAAACAGCCGGAGCAGGTTTCTTCGTCCACCACAGCAACCATCGGTTCCCGCTCCAGTATGTCTCTGGACAGTAGAGCCAGCACTTTGCTTGCAGAAGCAGAACCCTGTGCAACAGAATCGGGTATGTCCATAGGCGCCTGACAGCAACCAGCAAGGAATACACCAGCGGTATTGGTATCAACCGGTCTCAACTTCGGGTGTGCCTCCACGAAGAAGCCATATCGGTCATAAGCAACTCCAACATTTCTTGCCAGTTCTATCACGCCAGAGGATGGCTCAATCCCTGTTGCGAGGACAACCATATCGGCTGGTATCTCAATATTCTTGCCAGAGATTGTGTCATACCCCAGCACCATCACCTTATCTCCATCCCTGTATAGGCGTGAGACCCTTCCCCTGATATATAAAGCGCCCGCCTCCTCCATCGCCCTCTGGATAAACTCCTCATATCCCTTACCACCCGCTCTTACATCAATATAGAATATGAATGCTCTGGCAGATGGAAGGCGATGGTGCAGAAGAATTGCGTGCTTGGCGGTATACATACAACATATCTTGGAACAGTATGGTCTATCGTATTTATCATCCCTTGAGCCAACACACCCAATAAAGACCACATTCTCAGGTTCTTTTCCATCTGATGGTCTCTTTATCTTGCCCCCTGTTGGTCCCGAGGCGCAGGAGAGTCGCTCAAACTGAAGACCTGTGATAACATCATCAACCTCGCCATAGCCGTATTCCTCAATCTTTGAGTGGTCAAAAAGTTTATAACCTGTAGCCAGCACTATGGCGCCTACTTCAACCTTTATAAATTCATCCGGCTGGTCAAATCTTATTGCATTTCTGGGGCAGACCATCTCACAGACCTTGCACTTCCCTTCTGTATAATAGCGACAGTTCTCCTTGTCAATCACAGGTATCTTGGGGACTGCTTGAGGAAAGGGGAAGTATATAGCAGTCCTCGTTGTAAGACCCTGTTCAAACTCATCTGGAATCTTCTTAACGGGGCACTTTAGTGTGCACTCACCACAACCATTACACAGTTCCTCATCCACGGACCTCGCCTTCTTCCTTATAGTTACCACAAAATTACCAATATAGCCCTCAACCCTTTCAACCTCCGAATAGGTATATAGAGTTATATTCTTGTGTCTTGACGCATCTACCATCTTGGGGGTGAGAATGCACTGTGAACAATCAAGAGTGGGAAAGGTCTCGTCAAGCATCGCCATCTTACCACCAATAGATGGTTCTCTCTCAACCAGAATAACCTCCACCCCTCCGTCTGCAATATCAAGAGCACTCTGAATTCCAGCAACCCCGCCACCTATTACGAGTGCCCTTTTGGTTAGAGGAACCTCAATATTATCAAGCGGTTCAAGTTCCTTCGCCTTGGCTACAGCCATCTTCACAATATCAATCGCCTTTGCGGTCGCCTTCTCAATATCTGAGTGCACCCAAGAAGAATGCTCTCTGATATTAGCCATCTCCAACTTATATGGATTGAGACCTACATCTGCAACACAAGCCCTGAAGGTAGGTTCATGCATTCTTGGAGAACAGGCGGCGATTACCACTGAATTGAGTTTGTGCTCTTTAATTGCATCCCTCACAATCTCCTGACCCGGGTCAGAGCACATATACTTGTAGTCAGTAGAATAGACAACCCCGGGAAGTTTTGATGCCTCTTCTGCAACCCTTTTTACATCAACAGTTCCAGCTATATTAGCACCACACCAACAGACAAAGACACCCACTCTCGCCATAACTAACCTGCCTTAACTTCCCTCTTCTCTAAATCGTTGATAATGCTAGCAGGGCTTATCCAGTTTCTACCGAAACCGACCGTCTTCTTATCAGCACCAAATGAATATGCCATCAGTTGAGTAAAGTAGGTTATTGGAACTCTAATTTTCCTACCAAGGTATTTTGATGCCTCATTCTGCCTTAACTCCAATGTGCTCTGACATAGCGGACAAGCAGTAGCAATGACCTCTGCGCCATTCCTGATGGCATCATCTAATATCTCACCAACAAGTTTACCGAGAACCTCTGTATTAGAGAGTGACAAACTCCCTCCGCAACAGTTCACCTTGTGATTATAATCAACCGGGTCAACTCCAGTTAATGACAGAATATTCTCCATTACAAGGGGGTCTTCATACCTCTTAAAGTTTGTCATCTTCGGGGGTCTGGTAAATAGACAACCATAATAACAGGCGACTTTAAGACCATCTAACGGTCTTTCAACAATAGGTTTCGCCTCTTCTATATCTATCTTAGAGAATGCATCAAGTATATTATAAACCTCGTGCTGCCCATCGTATTCTGAGCCAATAGTATCTGCTACCCTCTTTGCAAGTTCGCCATCTTCTTTTATTAAATAATTTGCGTGAAGCAAGCGGTTATAACAGGCGGGGCAGACAGTTATCAATGGAAGTCCAATATCCCTCGCCTTCACCAGTGTGTCGCATGCAAGAGCAACCGAGAATCCTATATCATAAAAATGCCCCGCAGATGCTCCACAACATACCCAGTTCTCAATATCAACAAGCGTAATTCCAAGCTTTTCGCATACATACCTAAACGATGTCTCATATTCCTTTGAGGTTGAATGAGCAGAGCAACCGGGATAATAAGCAAATCTCAGTTCTTCTCCCACCTCTCCATTATCTCCTTTACACGACCACTTCCTTCAAACCTTGATGGATACAGTGATATCTTACCCTTCAATAACATCATAGGCGCCTTTGTCATATCCTTCAATGGATTCAAATTAACAAGATTGTTGAATATAACAAAGGCGACCTCAAACATCCTGCCGAAATTCTTTATCACATAAAGAAAGACCCTGGTAAAGTTCTTTACAGAGGGGTCAGAGGGCTTTATATCTCTTTTGAAGGCAATGTTTCTAAGACCATCCATCAGGTTGGCAATATCTATCTCACGAGGGCATCGGGTTGAACAAGTCAAACAATTAGAACAAAGCCAGTAGGTGTTAGAGTTTAATGCTTCGTCAATTAGGCCTAATTGCAGGTATCGTATAAGACGCCCGGGACCTAAATCCATAGCGAACGCAATGGGACAACCCGCAGTGCACTTCCCACACTGATAACAACGCTCTATGTTTTCGCCCGATATATCATAGAGCTCTCTTCTGAACTCATAATGAAGGTTTTTATTACTCAGGGTTTCAGCCATATTGTGAATAATATAACAGATTGAAAACCAAATTTCAACACAATAAATAAGGCAAATAACAAATAAAGATTACTTCTAACTTGATTGATAACATCTATTTTATAATTTTTATATAGGAATCTTCTACTCAGACATGTCTTCAATAATCTCGCTTATCCTGTCTTTATCACTGGAGAAATCAAGTGAAGTATATACAACAGAAATATTCTCAGGGTCAATAATATGCTTATATAATATACTAAATGCTGATATTTTTCCTTCCGAGAACTCAAAGACATCCATAATCCTCTTTACTTGACTACAGGTGAAGTAATTTTTAGATGAGATACCTCTTAGTATATTGAGCATGTCGTCTTCAAAGGAAGCTTCTTCAAGGGTTGCAATCAATTTGTCAAAGGCGTCCTCGCTCATAGGTAGCCATCTTTTAATAACACCACCACCGATAATCCGCCTTATATCCCGTATGTCGCTATTAATCAACTTAAGCCTGGAACGGACATTATATCTGACATACTTACTGGAGACGAGTTCCATCAATATGTCTATATCACTGGTCATCTTCTGAATGTGTGTAAGATATAAATCAACATCGTCTTCCACGATGGATTTCGTTGAAACGATGCTCGTTTCCCACTCTGCAAATACAAGCGGTTCCATAAAAGCAATTACAACCATTACCAAAAACACAATACATAATTTTTTCATCAAAAACACCTCCTCTTAGAAACCTAAAACCGCAAACATTCTAATAGGACAAAACTGAGATGTAAAGCATTTAATTTGGATACACTCTTATAGACCATCTATCCCTTTCCCAAATCTGTTTTTCATAACAACATAGTTCACTTTGGCAAATAAATCTAAAATGTATTACATCTAGGTATTACATAAAATGTGGGGTGGACGAGGGGATTTGAACCCCTAACAACCGGATCCACAGTCCGGTGCTCTGCCATTGAGCTACGCCCACCATAAAATATACCCCCGAGAGGATTCGAACCTCTGACCCACGGATTAGAAGTCCGTTGCTCTCTCCAGCTGAGCTACGGGGGCTTTCGTCCATATTATATCTTACAAAATAATGAAATTAAACTCTACTTGCTATCTATTAAAATATGTCGCAACTGAATCCCCTAACAGGTCAAAGAACCCACCATCTGAGTAAGCCCTTATGGCTACATAGCACTTATCACAACGATTGCGAGATGAGAAATCACGGATTGCCTCTTCCTGGGTTTCGTAGATTGCATTAGGGTGCATTGAGCAGGGATTTATCTTACCGTCTGGTCTCACAACAAAGAAACGAACCCCTGCTCTACAATCTGGCTTTCCACCGTCCCTGAAGAACTCATAAGTGCCCCATAGAACACGGTCAGGGTTTCTTATCGGCTTACCATCCCTCTTCATATCTATTAATTTCAATATATCCCTCTTCAACAATTCCAACTCCCCCTCATCGCTGATACAGTATTTCGGGTCGCCTGTCCTCAGTATTGAATAAGCACTATATGATATTGATACCCCCCATTCAGACGCCCTCTCAACCATTGGTAGAACCTCTCTAAAGTTCGCTCTGGTGATTGCCATATTCAAGACGATATCTGTAAGTTTCAAATCCGCAATCCTCGGAACCAGTTCAGACAAGTGCTTATACAACCCCCTGTATTGTCTAAAACTATCGTGGCGCTCATCTGGGAAGTCAAGCGATATAGAAAGCTGGTCAACGCCAAGACCTGCTAACCTCTTATACTTCTCTTCAGTAAGAAGCGCCCCATTGGTGACAAATACCATATAGGGTGGTGTTTTCTTCCATGTCTTTATCGCTTCTACTACCTCATAAATGTCATCCCTGCATAGCGGTTCACCACCCGATAACTGCACAGATACGGGGTAATACATATCAAGGAATTTTACATAATCCTCTGGTCTCATTCTGACCTCACCTGGGCTGGGTCCACCCTTATCACAATGCAGGCACCTGCAAACGCAGTTATGGGTCACCTCAAATGAGATAACCATCGGTCTGTCAACGAAATAGCTCTTAAATCCCCTTGCTACCATCTTCGTAGCAAATGATAAACTATTCTTTGCCATACTTATATCTCCTGAACTACAATTTCTATAAAATCATCCTATCTTCTTCAAGCCATCCATATATGGCACCAATGCCTTTGGTAATATAACCGAACCATCTTCCTGCTGGAAGTTCTCCAGTATTGCCAGCAGGGTTCTTGACAGGGCTAGTCCGCTCCCGTTCAAAGTATGAACAAACTTGGACTGCCTCCCTCCCTTTGGCTTATATCTTATTCTCAAGCGCCTTGCCTGGAACTCTTCAAAGTTAGAACAAGATGATACCTCACGATACCTGCCCTCACTGGGTATCCACACCTCCAGGTCATAGCACATAGCAGCTGCAAAAGACAATTCACCAATACATAGCTTGGTCACACGATAGGGCAGTTCAAGCGCCTGGAGAAGCGCCTCCGCATCACTCACAAGACCTTCCAGTTCATCATAAGATGTCTCCTGCGTTGTGAACTTTACTAACTCCACTTTATTGAATTGATGCATCCTCATCAATCCCCTGGTCTCCCTGCCATGTGCACCCGCCTCTTTTCTGAAGCATGCGCTATAAGAAGCATGATATATAGGTAGGTCCTCTTCGCTGAAGGTTTCATCCTTGTGCAAACTGGTCACCGAAACCTCCGCAGTGGGGATAAGAAAATAATCGGGATTATCCAGATGATACATATCGTCCTCAAGGTGTGGTAACTGTCCAGTTCCCGTAATAGAATCGCGGTTGACCAGATAGGGGCAGAATATCTCTTTATACCCCCTCTTAACATTCATATCTAAAAAGAAGTTCAAAAGAGCCCTCTCCAGACGAGCGCCGAGACCTGTATAGACAGCAAACATAGAGCCAGCTATCTTGGATGCACGCTTAAAGTCAAGTATCCCTAACATTTCGCCAATCTCCCAGTGGGGTCTATATTTGAAATCAAATTCAGGTGGTTTTCCCCATCTTCTTATCTCAAGGTTTTCATCTTCATCATTACCCTCAGGGACACTGAAATGCGGTATATTGGGTATCTTGAATGCTATCTCAGCAATATTATTTTCCAGCTCACCAACCTTCTCTTCCAGTGCCTTTATATCACTACCTATCCTTCGCACATCTTCTATTATTCTACCGGCATCTTCGCCCGCCCTCTTCAATCTACTAACCTCTTTTGATTTCCTATTTCTCTCAGAACGGAGGTTATCCAGGTTAAATATATACTTTCGTCTACTACGAACCATCTCTATCAAATGGTCAACATTGACATCATAGCCCTTTCTGAGGGTGATGTCTTTCACAAGTTCAATATTATCCTCTATAAACCTTATATCCAGCATTTCAAATAACCATAAATCTAATACATTGGACGCTCAAATTCAACAACGGTTTTTGATAGATTAAATATGTGTTATAAATTATTATATTAAAAGGAGGTTGGAAATGAAGATAAAAGATGGCTTTAGATTAATTCTAATAATGTTCATATCTATCTCCTTTGTTATCACAATGTCGTGCAAGAAGAAGGAAGCCGAAAGAGAGACCATCGGTGAGATAAAGACGGAAGAGAAACCTGTAATAGAGGAGACGGACGAGGCATATGTATCGGCGGGACCCCTGAACCTCCGCTCCCAGCCATCCCTTGACGGGAAGATTATAACCGTGCTTGGAAAGGATATGCCTGTTAAAGTTCTTGAGAAATCAGATACACAGGATACCATAGACAACATTACAGCACCATGGTATAGAGTTAGAACGGAAACAGGAGACGAGGGTTGGGTCTTTGGAGGTTATATAGAATTTGGTAAACCAGCCGGTGGTGGAACCTCTACTGCTACCAATATCTCATTTGACCTGGGTGATGTTCCCAATGGAATGCCCGCATACGATTACTATAAATTGGGTAAGTCATTCTACGACGAAAAGAACTTCAAGAAATCCCTGCCATATCTATTGAAGTCGTTAGAGACATACGAGAAAGAGGGAGAAAAGGGCAAACAGTATGGATGGGCACTGTTCTTCGCCGGTGCCTGCTACCAGGAACTAGGCGACCACAACAAGGCGATAGATATGTATAAGAAAGCGCTTCAGATAATGCCTGATTACTTCTGGCTTCACAATAACATTGGTCTATCATACATCAGAGTAAGAAATAGGGAGAAGGCAATAGAACATCTTGAAAGGGCAGTTGAGCTTGCACCAGGTGTGAAGGATAAAAGCGCCCTTGATATCGCCCAGCAGAACCTTGATGCTGCAAAGTCAATGCACTAAATATTATTTAACTGGAAGACAGAACTTGATTACACTAAATATGAATATCAGAAATCTCATAGTAATCTTCCTAATTATGGCTCTAACACTACTATTCTGTGAAAGAGAAACAGAAGGAGTTGGCAGACAGATAGAAGATAGAGCACCCGACCAGAGGATTGAGAACTTCACCCTCGTTGAATCCATCAAGGGCAATATAGAGTGGCGTTTGTTTGCTGACTATGCCGATATATATGAGAAGAAGAAAGTGGCAAAGGTAGTGAACATCACAATTGAGTTCTATAAAGAGGGAGAGCGTTCATCAACCCTCACAGCAGATTGGGGGACTATAGACCTTGGAAGTCATGATATGGTCGCATACAGCAATGTAGTAGTCGTTGCGTCGGATGGAACCAAACTGGAGACCTCCAAACTGAGGTGGGATGCATTTGACAAACACATAAGAAGCGACGAAAAGGTTCGCTTCACCAAGAAGGAATCGGTTATATACGGCATAGGGTTTGAGTCAGACCCTGATTTAAACAACTTCATTACATCACGAATGGTAGGGCATCTAACCGACGAGGAGGTATCAATCTATACAGAAGAAGAGGAGTAGAGATAACAACCATCACATGAATTACACCCTCAAACTCATACTGTTATTATCTTTAGTGTTTGTTCCAGCGAGTAAAATCTTAACGCAGGAAGGTGAGAAAGAAAAATATATTATTGAGGCAGATAAAACTGAGGGCATAATGGAGGGAGAGGAGAGGGTAATAATAGGCACCGGGAATGTTAAAATAACCCATGGCAAATTGGTCATCACCTGTGATAAGGGCACCTCTTATGAGAAGCAGGACCTGGCAATACTGGAGAAGAATGTGGTAATAGACGACCCTGACAAGGGTTATCACCTCACAGCGGGCTATGTTGAATATCACAAGAATGACAAGCACTCCATAGCCACCCAAACACCGATATTGACAATCAAAAAGGAGGAGGAACCAATCAGGGTAGAATCGCAGTTGATGGAGATGTTCTCAGAGGATGATATTGGTATTGCGAGGGGGAATGTATGGATATATTACCAGGATATAATCGCCCAGTGCGACCTCGCCACCTACTATGGCAAGGAGGAAACGATTGTGCTGGAGGGTGACCCAGTAGCATGGCAGGATGAGAGCCGACTTGCAGGAGAGGTCATAACCCTTTATATTAAAGATGATGAGGTGGATAAGATATTCATTGATGGTGGAAGCAGGATGATATATTACACCAGAGAAGAGAAAGAAAAAGTTGAAGATAATATGGATGGCAACAAAATAACAGATGAAACAGGAGAAAACATTGAAGAACCATCCAACCCGGGCGAAGAATACATCACGCCAACCCCACCATCAATAACTGTCCCGGAAGAAGTGAGAATGGAGAGAGAAGAAGAAACAGGCGAGGAAGAAACAACAGAGGAAGGTATAGAAAACAAGGGAGAAAAGAAGACCACTGGCAGAGTAGATACATACGGAGATGTGATGACAGCATACTTTGAGGACGGCGAGGTGGTCAGAGTGTTGATTGAGGGCAATGCAGAGGGAATATACTATCCCTATGAAAATGGTGAACCAACTGATGAGAGGGTCTTCGCAAGTGGTAATAGGATTGATGTATCGCTGAGAGATGAGCAGGTTGAAAGAATAAGGATTACGGGTGATGTCAGCGGTTTCTATGACCCTGGTAAGGAAGGTGGTCAGACCAGGGTGTATGGCGATGTGATGGTAATATTTATTGCCGATAATGAGGTGGATAAGATTATAATAAGGGGGAAAGCGAAGGGAATATACTACCATGGCAGAGAGGAAGAAGAGAAGAGAGCAATCAAAGAATAGAGATGTGAAGCCAGAAGACCTCCTATTGAAGACACAAAATCTGGTGAAGGAGTATGGAAGGAGGAGGGTAGTTAATGAGGTCTCCTTGACTATCAGAAAGGGAGAGGTGGTAGGGTTATTGGGTCCCAATGGAGCAGGTAAGACAACTACTTTTTATATGGTAGTGGGGCTGATAAAACCTGACTCGGGCAGGGTATTTCTGGGTGAGGAGGAGATTACCAGATATCCAATGTATAAGAGGGCGAGAATGGGGATTGGCTATCTATCTCAGGAGCCATCAATATTCAGAAAACTCACCGTGAGAGAGAACATTCTGGCGATTCTTCAAACCCTACCCCTTTCAAAGGAGGAGCGTGAGAAGAGATTAGATGCTCTACTGCAGGAACTGAGCATAAGCCACCTAAGAAACAAGAAGGCATACACACTATCAGGTGGTGAGAGGCGCAGGGTGGAGATAACAAGGGCACTGGTAATACGCCCGCATTTTCTGCTTCTTGATGAGCCATTTGCCGGTATAGACCCTATTGCAGTAGAGGACATACAAAGCATTATCTCACATCTAAAAAAAGTGGGGCTAGGCATACTCATCACCGACCATAATGTGAGAGAAACACTGGAGATAACCGACAGGTCATATATAATGTATGACGGCAGAATACTAATATCCGGTTCAGCGGAGGAGCTTATAAAAGACGAGGAGGCGAGGAAGATATATCTTGGCGAGAGATTCAGAATGTAATCCTCCCTATAACATCCAAGATAATTTAGAATCAAAACCAATTAGGTCAAAGAAAGACATTTATTATGGTAAAATGATGAAATGAACAACATTGACTACTTGATTGATAGTTTCACCGATTATATGAAGAACTACCTTCTTCTATCGGAGAAAACCATAGTCGCATATTCAAAGGACTTATCGCAGTTCTCGGACTTTCTCACCATATATGACCCCACTGTTAAAATAGATAATATAGACCATATAACCATAAGGCACTTCATCGCCCACCTCCTTGAAGATGGGCTTTCAAGAATAAGCGTAGAGAGAAAGGTCTCGGCACTGAAGGCGTTCTTCAAGTTCCTTAAGAGAAAAGGGCTAATAAATACAAATCCATCTGCCTTTATCAGCTTTAGAAGGGGTGAAAGAACCTTACCCACAGTGATAAAAACACATAATGAAGCGGAGAAACTGGTTGAGACCCCACTTAAAGATGAATATTATATTGCCCGAAGGATTAAAAACCCTAAGATGGGTGCAATAAAGGTCAGAGATATGTGTATGATGAGGTTGATGTATGGACTGGGTTTAAGGTCGTCAGAGGTAGTGGGTCTTGACATTGAGGATGTTAACAGAGGTGATTTCATACATATAAAACATGGGAAGGGGGGCAAGGCGAGGATTGTTCCAAAAGGTGAGAAAACAACTAAGGCACTCTACCGTTATATGGAAGTCAGGGGAGAACTGGCATCAAATGAAACACCTGCGCTATTCGTAAATATCAGGGGTAATAGAATAACCACCAGGATGATTCGCTATATCGTAGCGAACTATGTCAAGAGGGCGGGCTTGAGCGGAGTGACGCCCCACACCTTCAGGCACTCATTCGCCACCCGCCTCTATGAAGCAGGAGTAGATATAAGGGAGATACAGGAGCTGTTGGGTCACTCAAATATCAATACCACTAATATCTACACCCACATCTCATTGAGGGACATAAGGGAGAAATATGATAAAGCACATCCGCACAGTCGTCTTAACATAAATTATGAGGAGGAGTAATGGAGAGATATAGCAATTTAAAATATATCCAGACCACCGTCATTGCTGTGAGAAAGGATGATTGTGTTGCTATGGGCGGAGACGGTCAGGTCACAGTCGGTGACAGTGTGGTGAAGACCACCACCAGGAAGGTGAGAAAGTTGGCTGAGGGGAGGGTGCTGGCTGGATTTGCAGGTGCCGCTGCCGATGCTCTGACGCTATTTGAAAAGTTTGAAGCCAAGATTAAGGAGTTTCCCGAGAATCTACCCCGTGCAAGCGTAGAACTGGCGAAGGAGTGGAGAACAGACAAGATATTGAGGCGCTTAGAAGCACTTCTGGCGGTGGCGGATAGAGAACATTCTCTATTGGTATCTGGCTCCGGCGATGTAATAGAACCCGACGATGGCATTCTCGCTATAGGGAGTGGTGGGGACTATGCACTATCAGCAGCAAGGGCACTACTGAAGCACACCAATCTGCCCGCCGATGAGATAGTGAAAGAATCGCTTATGATAGCAAGTGAAATATGTATCTATTCCAATGACAAGATTACCATTGAGGTGCTGTAGTTATGGATGACGAACTTAAACTTAAAGAAACCCTGACCCCCGAAGATATAGTAAGGGAACTGGACAAGTATATCATCGGTCAAAACGAGGCGAAGAGGATGGTTGCCATAGCTATGAGGAACAGGTGGCGCCGTCTTCACCTGCCGGAGGATTTGGCGGAGGAGGTAGCTCCCAAGAACATTATAATGATTGGTCCAACCGGGGTTGGTAAGACCGAGATTGCCAGGCGACTTGCCAAACTGGCTGATGCACCATTTATGAAGGTGGAAGCAAGCAAGTTCACCGAGGTTGGTTATGTTGGCAGGGATGTGGAATCAATGGTTAGAGACCTGGTTGAGATAGCGGTCTCCACAGAGAAAGAACGGATGATGAACAATGTGGAGGAGAGAGCACAGAAGATTGCAGAGGAGAAAATACTTGACATCCTCCTTCCCCCCATACGCTCACCACATCAAAAAAATGTAGGGAAGGCGGGCGTCTTAAAACAGGATGATTCAGAAGAATCCACAAATCTCAAGGAGGAAGAAGAGAGAGCATACAATCAATGGAAGAAGAGCAGAGAGCAACTGAGAGAGAAACTTAGGGCGGGTGAATTTGACGATAGGGAAATAGAGATAGAGACCACCACCAGGTCCTTCCCCCTGGTGGAGGTCTTTTCAGGTGCTGGATTTGAGGAGATGGAGAATATATCCGAGATGCTATCAAGCGCCTTCCCACATAAGACCAAGACACGTAAAGTAAAGATAGATGAAGCCCTGGACATACTTACAGAGGAGGAGGCAAGTAAACTAATTGATATGGACAAAGTCGTATCCTGCGCTCTTGACAAGGTTGAGTCAATGGGAATAATATTTATAGACGAGATAGACAAGGTAGCGGGCAGGGAAAGCGGGCACGGTCCCGATGTATCAAGAGAGGGTGTCCAGAGGGACCTATTACCTATAATAGAGGGAACCACAGTTATGACCAAATATGGAATGGTGAGGACCAATCATATTCTATTTATCGCTGCAGGAGCTTTCCATATAACCAAGCCATCAGACCTTATTCCCGAGATGCAGGGCAGATTCCCCATTAGGGTGGAACTGAGCAGTTTGACCAGGGACGACTTCGTAGAGATACTTACAAAACCCGAGAATGCATTAGTAAAACAATATAAGGCACTTCTTTCAACTGAGGGTGTGGAACTTGAGTTCACTGATGATGCAATCTATCAGATAGCGGAATATGCGGCAATGGCAAACGACAGGATGGAGAACATAGGTGCGAGGAGATTACACACCATCATGGAGAAGTTGTTAGAGGATGTATCATTTAACTCACCCAGATTAAAGAATTCAAAGGTCAAGATAGACGCAGAGTATGTTAAAGAACGGCTTTCCAAGATAATGAAAGACGAGGACCTAGCAAAGTATATTCTATAAAAATAGTGATTGATTTCACAAATACTTTTTATAAAATTATAATAGGAGTTGTGAGTTTTTCGGCTAATTTATTATGGATGTTGTAGAAACCATAGAGAGAATAAATCTGATTGCTCTTTACATTCTTCCAGTGGTAATAATTGTTGCTTTCTCCTTCGGTATAATCAACACCAAATACATTATAACTTACCTGTCACTACTACTCCTGGGGATTATCTTTGCAATGTTCTCAGAAACAGCAAAGCAACATTTCACAGTAAGCATTGGCGTTGCCATTATATCTGTGGTCATATTCCTCACCGTAACCACACTGTTCAGATATATACTACCTAATTACAAAGCAGTTAAGAATGGCAACTTACATTACATTTTAATACTGGTCCCCACAACAACTGCTCTGGTGGGGCTCCTATGGGGAACGGTTCCACCCTTTGTAAGAGGATACATGAGAAGTATCTATTCAGCAATTCGCCTGAAAAACTTCACCTACAACCCTATATCAGTTACACTATACAAAGGTTTAATCACCATGTTTTTTATACTGGGATTAACAGTAGTAATACTGGTATATATAACTCCACTGTGGCTATTGATTAAAACAGCATATACTATCCTTAAAGTATTTTAGACAATAAAGGAATTGCTTTACCTGAGAGCAAGATAGCCATTTAGAAAAAATGTTGTTTAGATGTTTAAGAAAGTTATAATTTTTAGAAACTAACTGTTTATAACATTTACTGCACATACACGGGAGGAATACTATGGGTATCTTTAGCAATCTGTTTATTTATGGAATGCACGCTATTCCTAAACCCATTGTCTATGTTTTCGCCAGGAGATATATCGCTGGAACAGAGCTCAACGATGGAATAAAGGTGGTAAAGGGGTTAAACAGGAGAAATGTCTGCGCCACCCTGGATGTTCTGGGTGAAAGCGTCACTGAGGAGAAGAAGACCAGAGATGCACTGGAGGAATACAAGAAGGCACTGGATGCGATAGAAGAGGAGGGGCTTGATTCCAATATATCCATAAAGCCGACTCACTTCGGGCTTGGAATATCTTATGAACTCTGCTATGAGAATGTATATGAACTGGTTAACTATGCCAAGCGATACAACAACTTTGTTCGCCTTGATATAGAGGACTCTCCCTACATTGACGGGACATTCAAACTTTATCGGGAACTCAGAAAGAAATTCGATAATGTAGGTACTGCCGTTCAGGCATATATAAGGCGTGTAATCTCAGACCTTGATATGCTGGTTGACTATAAAGCGAATGTGCGCGTCTGCAAAGGTTTGACCTACCCTGAACCACGCTCAATCGCATATCAAACCAAAAGAGAGGTTGATAAAATATACCCATACCTCATTGAAAAACTACTTAGAGGTGGATGTTATGTCGCTTCAGCCACTCACGATGAACTGATGATTGCTGAGACCCTGAGGGTCGTTGACATACTGGGTATAAAAAACGACGGATTTGAGTTCCAGATGTTATACGGAGTCGATTCTGAACTAAGAGACATTCTCGTCAATATGGGATACAAGATGAGAATATATGTCCCCTTCGGTAGAGAATGGCATGCCTACTCTATGCGAAGATTCAGGAAGAATCCCCGAATGATAAACTATGTATTTTCCACCATATTTACCAGATATGAAAAATGAGGAAGAAATACCTGAAAATATTGTAATTGAGTTAAACCAGGCAAGAAAAGCCATTGATACGGAGGATTTTCCCAAAGCAACCAGACACCTTCAGAGAATAGTCAAGCAGAAGGTTGACTTCTGGCCCGCTTGGCTACAGTTAGCCAGCATCTATGCCACCCTGGGTAGCTACGAGAAGGCACTAGAATGCCTTGAGAAGGTCTTTGACATAAGCCCCGCTCACAAAGAGGCATGGAAGCTTAAAATTGAGTGCCTGATATCTTTGAACAGATACAGCGATGTAATACCCTCCATAAATGGCTATCTCTCTACCTATGATGATTCTGAGCTCTTTGAAACCAGAACTGATATACTCTTTGCACTGGGTGAATTTGAAGAGGTCATTAATATATATCTTGAACTGCTGAAGAAGGAACCTAAAATAGAATATGTTAAAAACATCTGCCAGGCATTCATATATATGGGCAGATTTGCCCAGGTCCTTGACTGGCTTGACTATCTCAGAGACCAGGGATATGATGAGGAGTGGATGGATGAATTCAAGGAAGAGGCAGATTTAGGAATGGGGATTGATAATAAAAATCAATGCTAAATGAACTTTAGCCACCAAAGAGATTACAACAATATCTGGCAATCTCAACTATTGGCTTTGGATAGACACCGAATATCAGAGTGCCCAGAAGGCATAAACCCACCACCGCCCACGATGGAGGAGGTATTGCTCCAAATGGTTTCTTCATAATCTCATCATTCTTATCCAGATACATCGCCTTGAGAACTCTGGCATACATAAACAGACCAACAACACTTGCCAGGACACCTACTATAGCCAGCATTATATAACCCTGCTTTATGGCGGCTGCAAAGACATAGAACTTGGCAAAGAAACCGACGGTAGGGGGGATACCCGCCAACGATATCAAAAATATTGTCATTAGAAGAGCCAGCGATGGCTTTCTCTTAGACAGCATCACATAGTCATTGAGTTCATATCCACCGGTGGCATCAGCGACCATTATCACGATGGCAAAAGCACCCATTGTCATAAACAGGTATGCCACCATATAATACACCACCGCTATCATTCCCACCTCCTGACCCACGATAACACCAATGATAATAAACCCGATGTGTGAAATCGCCGAATAGGCAAGAAGCCGTTTTAGGTTATTCTGTAGAATACCTATCACCGTTCCAAGAACCATAGATGCCATAGATACAAACGATAGAATATTGACCCATTCACCTGAGGCAACATCAAGCATAGGTGCAAACCAGAAAGCAATCCTAAGAAATGCAGCGACACCCGCTGTCTTAGATGCTACGGAGATATATGCGGTTATGGGAGTGGGAGCACCCTGATAGACATCAGGCACCCAGAGGTGCATTGGAACTGCCCCCATCTTAAACGCCAGCCCAACCATAAACAATGACACTGATACAAGGACTATTTTAGGATTAACAGCACCGTGCATAATTCCCTCAACAATCCCACCGAGATTGGTTGTAGCAGTGAGAACATACAATAGAGACATACCGAAAAGCATAATTGCTGACGACACAGCACCGAAAAGAAAATACTTTATCCCAGCTTCAATAGAGAGGGGATTCCTTCGCAGGTAGCCCACAAGAATGTAGGATATGATGCTGGTGAACTCTATCGCCACATACAACATCACCATATCACCGGCAGAGACCATGAAGCACATAGCAGATGACGCAAGTAAGATTAACCCTACGAACTCACCCTGATGAGCATTCCCAAGCGGTTTATACCCATCGGTCAGCATCAAGATGAAAATGGTAGCCAGCATTATTATTACCTTCATCACAATAGAAAAGGTATCTACCACGAAGGTATTCATTACGGTTGAGGCAACAGTGCCCGCCAGGTCTATCGCTACATACATTGCGAAGGCGACAATAAGAACCGATACTGGCAATAGAAGCCAGGTCACTCTCCTTCTGAATATAAGGTCAAGTGCAATTATAAAGAATGCTCCACCGATGAGTATTAACTCCGGCAATAGTAATGAAAAATCTATATCAACCATAATCTATATTGTCCTCATTAAAAAATTCGCACTAACCTCCCTAATACATCAGCCCAACCAGATAGTTAAGTGTGGGCTTCATAACCTGAACAATAATCTTTGGATATACACCGATAAGAAGCATAAGTATCATCAGGGGAATTAAAGTGAACAGCTCCCTTCCGCTCATATCGGGTAAATCCTTCCACCTCTCATTCTCGGACCCCATAAACATTCGCTGAAGCGTCCACAGGAAATAGGCGGCGGTTATTATCATGCCGGATGCACTTGCAATGACTATCACCTTGAATACCGAAAATGCACCAATTAGACATAAGAATTCACTGACGAAGCCGGCAAGCCCGGGCAATCCAAGCGAAGCAAAGCATGAAAATGTCATTATACCGAAATAGACGGGCATGGTCTTTCCAAGACCTCCGAAGGCATATATATCCCTTGTATGTGCTCTGTCATATATCACACCAACAAGTAAGAACAACGCCCCAGTTATAATTCCATGGTTGAACATCTGTAGAACACCGCCTATATACCCCATCTGGGTCATGGAGGCAAAACCAAGAAGAACATAACCCATGTGGCTCACCGATGAATAGGCAATCAACTTCTTCAAATCCTTCTGCGCCATAGCCACCAGCGCTCCATACACAATATTGATAAATCCCAGAATGGCGAAGAAGGTGGCGAAGTATTTGCTTGCCTCGGGCAACATTGGAAACGACAACCTCAGGAAACCATAACCTCCCATCTTTAGAAGTATACCCGCCAGGAGCACTGATATTGGGGTGGGTGCCTCAACATGGGCATCTGGAAGCCAGGTGTGGAAGGGAAATATTGGCACTTTGATAGCGAAACCGATAAACATAGCAAGCCAGACAATAATCTGGAAGTTTCTGGTAAATGTTGCTCTCTGGGCGATTATCTCCATCATATCAAATGTATGAGGGTTGCTGGTAAAATAGAGTGCAAGGATACCCAATAGCATTACCACGCTTCCAAACAATGTATAAAGAAAGAACTTAATCGCCGCATACTCCCTCTTCGGACCACCCCAGATGCCTATTAGGAAATACATCGGCACCAGCACAACCTCCCAGAATATGTAGAAGATGACCATATCAAGTGCTACGAAGACACCCAGCATACCAGTGACCAGAAGAAGGTAAAGGATAAAATATTCCTTCACCCTCTCCTTGATACCGAAACTGCCAACACATGCAAGAAACGATAGAAGTGCAGTTAAAAAGAATAGTGGAAGTGATAACCCATCAACGCCCAGGAAGTATTTAATATTGAACTGCGGTATCCACATCCCCTTCTCCACCAACTGAACACCCGATTCTGAAAAATTGAACTGTTTAAACACAAAGAAGGATAATATCAGTACTATTAGGGTAATAATGGCTGAGAACCATCTGATGAATTTATGCTTCTTCCCATCCACAAATAGCAGGACTATAATACCCACAACTGGAGTGAAGACGATTATTGACAGTAAATGCGGAATATTCATAATCTACGAACCCTCCATCTTACATATACATCACATAAGGTAATAGCCGATAATAATCAGAGCCAGTATCGCCACAGATGCAACAATCACATATTCCTGGATAAGTCCGGTCTGAATTCTTCTTACTGCTCTACCGAAGGTTCGGGCGGTCCAGGCGGTGCCATTAACCGCTCCATCAACCACCGCCAGGTCAAACTCACCCTCAAACTTGGACAACCTCACTCCAAGCCAACCAGCCAGATTCACCGCCCCATCAACTATGACCATATCAAAGGCAAATAATAACCTGGAAAAGAATATCACCGGCTGAACTATGAAGAAGTTATATATCTCATCAACATACCACTTATTCTCCAGGAGTTTTGATATCGGCTTGAATGTATTATAAATACTTCTGCTTTCCACAAACCTTCTTGAGTAAATAGCCCATGCAACACCAATTCCCATCAGCACCACCAGAAATGAAGTCCCCATTGCAGACCAGTTGATGTGGAGATGATGAAGCTCAAATCCACCGATTTCTGCGAAGCCAGGACCTACACCCGGAATGGCAATCCATCCAGCAACAACCGACAGAACCGCAAGAACGACCATAGGCACAGTCATAACCTTCGGGCTTTCCTCAGCATGCTTTGACCTCTCCGATTGCTCACCGAAGAATGCGATAAATATCAACCTAAATATATAGAACGCGGTTAGAAAGGCGGTAAAGACCACTATCCAGTATAGCCATACATGACCGCTCTCCAAAACGCTCACCATTATCTCATCCTTGGAGAAGAAGCCAGAGAATGGTGGAAACCCCGCCAGCGACAGAGCGCCTATAATGAATACGGTTGCCGTTGTCTTCATATTACTGAACAACCCTCCCATCTCCCTTATATCATTCGTATGTAGAGAGTGTATGACACTACCAGCACCAAGGAACAATAGCGCCTTGAAGAATGCATGGGTTGAGAGGTGGAATATTGCGGAAGCACCAGCACCCACCCCACAGGCAAGCATCATATAGCCCAGCTGGCTTATGGTAGAGTATGCCAGTATTCTCTTGATATCTACCTGTGCCACCGCAATGGTTGCGGAGAACAGTGCGGTAAGCCCGCCGACCCATGCAACGACCTCCATTATTTGAGGCACAGTAGAGAATATTGGCAGTGTTCTGGCGACCAGATATACACCTGCTGCGACCATAGTGGCGGCGTGAATGAGGGCACTCACCGGTGTGGGACCCTCCATTGCATCAGGTAGCCAAACATATAGCGGCAACTGCGCACTCTTCCCCACCGCTCCGAAGAATATACCCAGCGCCCCCACAACCAGCACAGCGGAGGATATGGCACCCGCCTGGGACAGACCGAATAGTGCACCAAACGAGAAGGTGCCCGTTGCCACAAACAGGCTTAATATACCAATTAGAAAACCGAAGTCACCTATCCTACAGACAACAAATGCCTTCATACCCGCCATAGCCGCGGGTTTTCTCTCAAACCAGAAGCCAATCAGTAGATATGATGATACACCGACCAACTCCCAGAATACAAATAACTGGAATAGATTGTTTGATATAACAATACCGAGCATGGACATTGTGAACAGCGATAGATATGCATAATAGGTAGTGAAGCGCCTGTCGCCCTTCATATACCCAAGCGAGTAGATGTGAACACACAAACTTACAAGTGTAACCACTACCAACATAACCGCAGCAAACCTGTCTATTAGAATCCCAAGGTCAATCGTATATTCACCGAAATCAAGCCAGGTAACCGAAAGGTCAATAGTTCTGGTAGGGTCAACCTGCAACTGATAGAAAACAACACAGGAGAGTATGAATGAGACCACTAAACCAAGAATGCCAACACTCGCCCCCTTGAGCGGAAAATACCGTCCTATCAAAACAGTGATTCCAAACGACAGTACAGGTAAGGCAAATATTAATACTGGCAATACCGGGTTCAAATCATTACACTCCTGAAATAAATCTTATTCACCATTTCATAATACTCATATCGTCAATATTAATATCTTTCATATGCCTGTATGCAGCAAGTATAAGGGCAAGACCAACAATCGCCTCCGCTGCCGCAACTGCTATGATGAAAATCACGAATGAAGACGCATCGTAGGTCTTTGGTCCATACGCCCTTCCTCCAGCAATTAACACAATGTTCACCGCATTGAGCATCAGTTCAATACTCATAAGAATGGCAATAGCATTTCTCCTTATCATCACACCCATAAGACCGATGCAGAAGACAATGCCCGCCACATACAAATAATGAGTGGGAGTGACCCTCACTATTGCACAGATTAGCTCCGGCTTTAAAATGTCAAGTATGTTAATGCTTCCTATCATTCTGTTCTAAACCATTACCATCCGGTTTTGAATCCGTTATCTCTCTATCTTTCCTCTCCCTCTCAAGCGCAACCTCGGGTGGTTCACCACCTCTTGCCTCCTCCTTCCTCGCTATCACCACCGCACCAATGAGAGCACCTACCAGAAGCACAGACACCACCTCAAAGGGCAACAGATAGTATGTCAATAGCATTCTACCTATGCCCTTCGTTATGCCCTCTGTATCAGCCCCCGTCTCCGGGAATGGAGGCAGGTATATCTTACCAAGTATCAGAATTAAGAAGAACAGAAAAGCAGCTGATACAAAGGCACCAAGTATAAACGACCTTGTAGTTGATTTCGCAACAGGGTCCTGTATCCGTCTGGTCAGCATTATAGCAAAGAGTATCAGAACACCAATTGCTCCAACATAGATGAGAACCTGAACCGCAGCAATAAACTCCGCATCCAGAGTGATAAAAAGCCCCGCAGTAGCAAAGAATGCAAGCAAAAGAAACAATGCAGAACGGAATATATTCCTCAGCGTTATCACCAGAATAGATGAACCCACAACGACTCCTGAGAGAAGGTAGAACACTATAGCACTCAATATCTCTTCTGTCTCTAAACCAGTCATATCACTTCAAAAACTCAGGGCTCTTCGCAGGAGCCATCAACATCTCGGCGTCAAATATCAGGTCATCCTTATTAAATGTGGAGAATTCATACTCCTCAGGCACCACCTTTAATGCACCAAAGGGGCATAACTCCACACAGTAACCGCAGAACATACATAGAGTGAAATCAATGTAGAACTCACTCATCACGGGCTTTTTGGTCTCGGGGTCTTTCTTGCTCTCTACCCATATTGCCAGAGACGGGCAATTCTGAGCACATATACCACATCCGGTGCACTTACTCTTCCCCGTCTCCTCATCCCTGACCATACCAATTCTCCCTCGTGAGCGGGGCGGAATAAACCACCTCTCCTTTGGGTATTGCAGAGTAACGGAGGGTGAGAGCAAATACTTTATAGTGGTGAACATACCGACAAGCAAACTCACCGCTCCCTTGAACACCTTCACCAGATAGTTGCGCTTTCTAACATCTCTCATAGTTCAAATTATCACCACCAGTGCTGTTACAAGCAGGTTTATAAACGCAAATGGCAACAATACCTTCCATCCGAAGTCCATCAACTGGTCCACCCTAAATCTTGGAAATGTCCACCTGAACCACAGGAGGATAAATACCATCGCCCCCGTCTTTATCAAGAACCATACCGGACTGGGCAATAGCGGTCCCTGCCAGCCACCCAGGAACAGCGTTGCACCTATCATAGAGACGATAAACATATTGGCATATTCTGCGAGGTAGAACATAGCGAACTTCATACCCGAGTATTCAGTATTGTAACCGGCGACAATCTCCTGTTCCGCCTCTGGCAAATCAAATGGCACCCTGTTGACCTCCGCAGTAGCAGCAAACAGATAGATTATGAAGCCCAAGGGCTGATATACAATGAACCACATCTTTCTCTGCGCCTCCACAATACCCCCCATTGACATAGTGCCCGCAAGAATTACCACGCCAAGCACAGACAGAATAAGCGGTAGTTCATAGGAGACCATCTGGGAGACGCTTCGCATAGCCCCCAGCAAACTCCACTTGTTATTTGACGCCCATCCGCCCATAAGAATTGCCACCACACCAATACCTGATACTGCAAAGATGTATAATATCCCTATGTTCAGGTCCTGCACAATCAGATGGTCCCCAAAGGGTATAACCACCAGAACCATCATTACAGGCACAAAAACTACAAATGGTGCAAGTGTGAACACCCAGTAGTCCGCCTTCTCGGGAACAATGTCCTCCTTCTGAATTAGTTTTATTGCATCAGCAATTGGCTGAAGTAGTCCATGCCAGCCAACCCTCATTGGACCCATTCTGCTCTGAAAGTGCCCCGCCACCTTCCGCTCCACATAGGTAAGAATGAGAACCGCCACCACCACAATAATGGCGAGAACTATTCCGAGTAGAATAGCCCTAATTATATCTAACCATACCAGCGGAATACCACAAGCAACCCACCAGTTCCTGATTGACTCATAACAACTATTTATCCAACCTGCAATCAACCTATCTCCTTACAAAACCATATAACAATGATTAATCGCTGGTGGCTAATTCAATTAACTCCCTGTCCTCCCAGTAATCGCAAAATATATTGTCAGTCATAATATAATCCCTGTATGATGGCTCCAGTTCAATTGATTCGCTCAACTGCTTTAACATCAATTTTTTATCCCCTTTCTTAGCACTACAACATGCCTTGCAATATAATCCAAGCGCCTTGACTTCCGGAAATCTCAACACCATCCGGTCATAGACCTCATACGCCTCATCATACCTCTCCATATCTATCAATAAATAGCCGAGGTTGGTGTATGCTTCCACCATATCAATGTTCTTATCTATCGCCTCCCGATAGGCATCAACCGCCTCCTCATCTCTGCCCAACCTTTTCAAAGCCCTCGCTTTGTAGAACCAGGCAAGGGCGTATTCGGGCTTCAGAATAAGAGCCCTATCAAGCACTTTAAGTGCTTCTTCCCCACTTCCCATATCATCAAGAAGAGCACCCCTGGCAGTCATAACAACGAAGTCCCGAGGTTCTATCTCCAATGCCTTATCAAATGCATCAAGCGCCTTATCTTTCTGTCCCGTCTGAACATATATCTCACCCTTTAAGCCCCAGGCAACAGCGAGGTCTTCATCCATCTCAATCGCCTTATTTACCATTGTTAGCGCATCCTCATATTTCCCCGCTTCAAACGCGCTTACCGCCTTCTCATACATTTCAAAGCCTGGACTATCTGATGTGGACTTCTTACATCCGGTTATATATGAATTCATTATGACTACCATACTCATAACGATAAATAAAACTAAATAAAATTTGACTGATAATCCCTTTTTACTTGCTTTCATTGTTTAATTTCTCCTCCAAGTCCTTCACCTCTATCAGGTCTTTAATCTTTGGGTTTAGAGTGAGCGACCTCGCATACCATTTTCCCGCCTCCTCTATCCTACCCATCTCAGCGAGTATTATCGCCCTACTCAACATAGCAATGGCGAAATAGGGGTCTATCATAAGTGCTTTATCCACACAATTGAGCGCCTCGTCATATCTACCCAGTTCATTCAGGGTAAGTGCTAAACTGTTCCAGCCCTCAGCAAAGTAGTCATCAATCAGTGTCGCTTCACCGAATGACACAAGCGCCTCCTCATATCTTTCAAGTTCAACCTGCGATAGACCAAGATTATACCAGATAGCCAGGTCGTCTTTCTCTATTTCAACTGCCTTTTTAAGAATCTCAACCGCTTTCTCATACTCCCCAATTTTGTAATAGGTAACTCCAAGGTTGCTATATGCTCTTATATGGCTTGGGTTTACATCAATCGCCTTCTGATATGATTCTAATGCTTTGTCAAACAATCCAATCATTAAATACAAATTACCATCATTATAATAGGCATCAGCATCCAGATACTGTGATAACGAAGCACCTACAGATAGCAGTAATAAGAAAACCACAATCCCTCTTTTACATCCCTCCATCAGTTATCACCTATCACAGTCAGGCAGTATTACATCCAAGCTACCAAATATTGCTATCAAATCAGCCACCTTATAGCCCCTAATCATATAGGGAAGCACAGAGAGGTTTGAGAACGAGGGTCCTCTCAACTTCAAGCGATATGGTTTATTGGTTCCATCGGAGACCAGATATATCCCGAACTCACCCCTGGGTGCCTCTATTCTCATATAGGTCTCGCCCTCGGCAACCTTCAACACCCTCGGAACCTTACTTCTTATTGGACCATCAGGTATATTATCAAGACACCACTTTATCATCTTGCAGGAGTCGCGCATCTCCTGAATACGAACCTTATATCTGTCCCAACAATCACCCTTCTCACCAGTGGGGGGTTCAATACCAGTGCCATTATAGACCTTCTCGTATATTGAATACTTATCAACCTTTCTAATGTCATAAGCAAACCCACTACCCCTGATATTGGGACCGGTGACACCATAGGATAGCGCCACATCAAGAGGCAGATAGCCAATACCCGCCATTCTCTCAAGGAATATCTCGTTGTGAGTAAGAATTGCCTCGTAGTCATCAACTCTATCAGGGAAAACCTCTGCGAACCTATAAGCCAGGGTTGTAAAATCAACGCCTCTCTCACCCCCAGGATTAACTGTTATGCCGAGGAACTTATGTGGAGCATTTGGATTTACTGCTTCATCTATATCAAATGCTACTCCACCGAACCTGAGATAATTGTAGGTCAATCTCTGACCACAGAGCATCTCAAAGAGGTCCATTATAATCTCCCTCTCGCGAAAACAATACAAAAATGGCGTTATCGCTCCCAGGTCAAGAGAGAGAACACCCAGCCAGACAAGGTGACTGGCTATACGATTGAGCTCCGACACAATAACCCTGATATATTCAGCCCTCTCAGGCACCTCAATCCCTGCCAGTTTCTCAACCGCCATCACATAACAGTGCTCGGTCAGCATAGCAGAGACATAGTCCGCCCTGTCTAAATAGGGTAAATACTGATTATAGGTCTTCAACTCCGCCATCTTATCCAGACCACGGTGGAGATACCCAATCTGCGGAACGCAATCAACGATAACCTCCCCATCCATCTTCAACACCAGACGAAGAACGCCATGAGTTGATGGGTGCTGAGGTCCCACATTCATCCAGAACTCCTCCGTTCTGTAGTCCTTCTTGAGTTCGGGACGGGCTTCAATCGCCGACAACTCATCCTCAGTTATCATTGTCTTTAAAATCCTATCTCTATCCTCTGCCATATTCAACAAACAATCATTTTTCTCTGAACTTCTCAGGTTTTCTGGACACTCCTCCCGAGACGATGAAGTCGGGGCTGTGGAAATCCTTCAACAGCGGATACCCCTCCATTCCCGGTGCGGTGAGAATACGCCTTGGATAGGGATGTCCCTCAAACCTTAAACCGAACATATCGTATACCTCATTCTCGTGCCAGGCGGCACCGGCGAAGAGCTCATGGATTGATTTTATAGAACCATGCCTTCTTTTCACACTTGTCTTCAGGCAGATGCGGTGCTTATGCTTTGTAGAATAGAGCAGGTATATAACATCAAGATGCGACTTCATGTCAATCGCTGTCAAGAATGAAAGCCAGTCAAAAGACAGTTCACTATCGTCCCTCAGAATGCCAATGACATCCATTATTTTATCTGGCTCAAACCAGAGAATTAAAAGGTGTGGTGTCTCCTCTATCTCAACAACACCCTCAATTTCTTTTTTCTCAATTATTTCCTTAAGAGCCATAATATTCAACTAAAGGTTTAATCAATATGCTCGGGTAATTCTACTTTTTTAATGCCACCCCAAGATGATGACCAGTCCTTTATTTTCTCCGACTTTATCTTCTTCTGTATCATCAGGCAGGCATGCAACAGCGATTCAGGTCGGGGCGGACAACCTGGCAGATATACATCCACCGGAATCACCTCATCAACCCCTGGAAGAACACTGTAGTTGTCATATTTGAACATCCCGCCCGATATGGCACAGGAGCCCATCGCTATCACATATCTCGGTTCTGCCATCTGCTCATATAACAACCTCACCCTTGGTGCCATCTTTCTTGTAACTGTGCCTGCTACTATCATCAAGTCAGGCTGGCGGGGGGTTGCCCTGTATATCATCCCCAGACGGTCAAAATCATACCTTGAGGCACCTGTGCACATCAACTCTACACCACAGCAAGCGAGACCAAACAGGAAATACCATAAGCTTGACGCCCTTGACCAGTTGAACAATTTATCCAGGGTGGTAACGAACACACCTCCCTTGGGCAGCTTCTCAACCAGTTCCACGCCCTTTGTAATCAGACCCACTTCAAAGCCCCCTTCCTCCAGACATATACTAATCCAAATAGAATGACGAATATGAACACCGCCATCTCTATAAAACCAAATAGACCGAGTTTTTTGAACACCACAGCCCAGGGGAAGAGAAATGCCGCCTCTACATCAAAGACCACGAACGCAAGCGCCACCAGATAGAACCTGACATTATATTGAACCCAGGCACCACCCCAGGGCTTCTCACCGCACTCATAGGTAGTTAACTTGACATTAGTAGGTCTTCTCGGTCTGACTAGCTTGGCTACAAACAAAGCAACACCTACAAACCCGAGGGCAATAAAGAACATTACGCATACAACTATGTAGTCGCTCGCCATCTGAAAAATCCTATATTAAGTAAGATTGTTAAAATATTCTCAAACTTTTAACATAGGTCAATATCAAAGTCAAGTTGAATATAAAAATAAACATACAATTCTATAAATATAAATGCGAATATAAAAGATTCAATTTTTCTACATTGAAAAACCAACGCTTATCCTGTGTGAACCACCCAATTCGGTGTGGGTTATGAACGCATAGTCCACGGCAAACATCTTGAGGCGAATTCCCGCTCCGCAGGCGAAGTCAGCCCTATATGCACCGCCCCTGATAAACAGTATATCCGCAATATTGAATTCACCACCGTAATGCATATCCATGCTGAAGTCGCCCGAGTGAATCTGGGCGCTCTCACCATAGCCCGCAAATCGAATGTCGCCGTCAACCGCCAGCAACATCCCGCCCGAAACCGCATCAACAGGGATAAAGTAGCCACCGCCCACCTTGAGGTTCATTGTAAGGTCATCTCTGACGCCTGTGCTCCACTTAACCGAACCGATAATATTCTGCGCATTTATACCAAACCTAAGATTAGCAGGAAGAACCATCTGAATGCCCAAATCAAGACCATAGCCATTAGAGTGCCAATCACCACCTCCCTGTCGTATATACTTAAAAGTGGCGCCAAGGTTAATAACATTGAATAATGACCTTCCATATGAGAAATATACACAGTTGTCAGCCCAGTTTATTGTCTCCTTGATATACGGTCGCCCGTTCTCGTCATACCCGGTTATCTTAATGTCGTCAATTCCTAGACGCTGAAGACCAAATCCGAGAGAACCTATATTACCCATCTTGAAGCCACCTGTAATGGTATCTAATTTCGTCAGACCCTTGAAGTTATACGCATGCATCAACTCGCCAGCATAGCGGGCAATTTTAGATAGACCGGCTGGATTGTAATATATGGAGTCGGGACCCATGCAGATG
>Ga0164311_10000089_pt1 | contig 32528 bp, 30 predicted proteins | sample GuaBasSedimGuay2_FD_121796 | JGI IMG/M metagenome (GOLD analysis project Ga0164311, IMG submission 121796) | Subseafloor sediment microbial communities from Guaymas Basin, Gulf of California, Mexico - Guay2, Core 4569-9, 9-12 cm | ecosystem: Environmental > Aquatic > Marine > Hydrothermal vents... | reverse complement strand
GACCGGTATTCTCCACACGGTCTTCCCGTACATGGTGTCTTTAACCTCAAATCCGTCGCCGAACTTGGCTAAGGCTTCTCCTATGTGCATCTTTCTCTTAGCCTTCGGTATGCCGTCAAAAAGGGCTGTGGTTGGACAAGTCAATATGCACTGACCTATCCTAACGAGGGTCTGCAGCTTGAGCTCTGGCACAGACCTGTGGTATATGTGTATTAGGGCCCCCACCCTTCCGTCAGGAGTCTTGTCGGCTGGGACTAGGCGTTCAAGCCCAGCCTCAGCTGGAGACATTATTATGGAGGTCGCGAAGCCCGTAGCCACCCTAGCAGCAGTTAAAGCCCACTTCTCATTTAAGGCTGTTATCAGGAGGCGCGTCGCGTACATTGGGAAGGCCTCAGCGAACGTGTCCTCAACCTCTACGTTACCAACCTTAAATGACAACCTAGACCCCCAAACCCTATTTTTAATCATCGCTAGGAGCTAAAGCTTTAACTATTCTCAGCTATGAAAAACGGAAAAGCTTTTTCGATCTTGATTAAACAAACATTATAGCTGGGGGCCCGTTTTGCAGGAGCCTGTTAGAGTTGGTGTTATAAAGCTAGGGTGCATAGGTTGTGCGCCGCTGTTCGAGTATCTGCTTGATGAGAGGGCTGATCGAGGAGACATAACCGTCAGGGTTGTGACTAGCGGAGCTAAGATGAACCCCGAGGAGGCGGAGCAGCTAGTCAAGATGCTGGAGCCCTTTAAGCCTCAGCTAATCGTGGTGTTAAGCCCAAACGCCGCTCTCCCCGGCCCGACCAAGGCTAGGGAGGCAGCTAAAGCGCTGAACGTACCAGTTGTTGTGGTGAGCGATGCACCAGCCAAGAAGGCTGTAGCTAAGTTTGAGGAGGGAGGCTTCGGCTACATAATCGTCGAGGCAGACTCCATGATAGGAGCTAGGAGGGAGTTCCTAGATCCAGTTGAGATGGCTCTCTTCAACGCCGATGTGATAAGGGTCTTAGCCATAACGGGGGTCTTCAACACACTCGTCAAGGCCGTGGATGAGATGATAGCTGCCATAAAGAGGGGCGAGGAGGTCAAGCTACCGAAGATAGTTGTGAACAAGGACTTGGCGATCGAGAACGCCGGCTTCTCAAACCCGTACGCTCAGGCTAAGGCCATGGCGGCCTTCGAGGCCGCTAGGAGAGTAGCTGACTTAACGACTGAGGGTTGCTTCAAGGTTCAGGAGTGGGCTAAGTACATACCTCTAATAGCCGCTGGCCACGAGCTCATGAGGTACGCGGCCAAGCTAGCTGACGAAGCTAGGGAGATCGAGAAGAGCGCAGACCAAGTGATGAGGATGCCGCACAGAGCCAGCGGCGAACTAGCTGTTAAGAGGAGGCTTGTGGAGAAGCTTCCTAAGCTCAAGTGAGGGTCTCAGATGCCGAGGCTTGAGGTGGCTCTAGTCACTGGAAGGACGATTAAGCAGGGGTCTCAGATAGAGAGTGAGAGGTACACGAAGGAGTACGCTGAGGCGGCAGCCATATGCTTCATGAATCCAGACGACATGGCTGAGCTAGGGGTTAAGGAGGGCTCAAACGTCAAGGTCACGACTGAAGTAGGCTCAGTAGTCCTGCAGGTCAAGGCCTATAAGGGGAACCCTCGAGGCTTAGCCTTCATACCCTTAGGTCCATGGGCCAACGCCTTAATATCAGTTAGGACTAGGAGCACGGGGATGCCCTTCTTCAAGGACTCAAAGGCCTTCATAGAGCCAACCGAAGAGCCCGTGCCAACACCTGAAGAGGTTGTCTCGAAGAACGCTGGCAAGAAGCTCCTCAAGGTTCCAGTGGACTACTTGATGAGTCCAGGGGACTTCAAGGGTGAAGGGATCTTTGAGAGCCACATATGCCCCATATGCGGCTGCCTCTGCGACGACTTGGTAGTTGAAGTTAAGTCAGGCGTGATATCATCTATAAAAAACGCCTGTGCCAGGTCTCTAGCTAAATTCAAGAGCTACGCCGCTGAGAGAGTTAAGACACCTCTCGTGAGGGTTGGAGACGAGCTCAAGCCAGTCAGCTACGACGAGGCCATTAAGAGGGCCGCTGAGATCTTGGTGAACGCTAAGTACCCGCTCCTATTCGGCTGGAGCGAGACATCAAACGAAGCTACTAGGCTTGGCATAAGGCTGGCCGAGCTCGTGGGCGGTGTCATCGACAACCTGTCCACGTTTTGCCACGGGCCGTCGGTTATGGGCATTCAGCAGTTCGGCATTGTCACTTCAACTCTGGGCAACATAAGGGACAACGCGGACTTAATGGTGTTTTGGGGGTGCAACCCGCCATCCTCCCACCCGAGGCACTTCGTGAGGTACTCAGCTTTAGCTAAGGGATTGAAGATCAAGGGGAGGGGGGAGAGGAGGATCATAGTGGTGGACGTCAGGGAAACTGAGGCAGCTAGGGTTGCGGACATGTTCGTCAAGGTGAAGCCGGGCATGGACTACGACCTCCTAACAGCGGTCCACATGGTTGTCAAGGGCCTTGAGCTAGAGAGCGACGAGGTGGCTGGTGTGCCTAGGGACGTCATAGTTAAGATGGCCGACATGATGATGTCAGCCAAGTTCGGAGTCCTATTCTACGGCTTAGGGCTGACCGCGACTTCAGCTAGGAACAGGAACATAGAGGCTGCCATAAGGCTTGTCCAAGCGCTAAACGATTGGACTACCTTCAGCTTAAACCCCATGAGAGGTCACTTCAACGTAGCTGGCAACAACCACGCCTTTGCGTGGCTCACAGGTTACCCCTACGCCGTCGACTTGAGCAGAGGGTATCCGAGGTACAACCCAGGTGTCACCTCCACAATTGATCTGCTAGCTCGAGGTGAAGTCGACGCAGCTCTAGTTGTAGCCAGTGACCCGGGAGCTCACTTCCCAGCTCAAGCGCTCAGGCATTTAGCCAACATACCGCTGATAGTCGTAGACCCCAAGTGGTCTCTAGTCGCTGGTCTCTCAGACGTATACATTCCCACTAAGATGCTCGGCATAGACGCTGAAGGCGTCAGCTATAGGATGGACAACGTGGTGCTCAGGGTTAAGAGGGCCCTTGAGAGCGATGGGCTTATGGATGACGTTGAGGTTCTCGAGAAGATGATAAAATATGTTGAGGAGGTTAAGGCCCGTGCAGCCTAAACCCATAATAATTAGGGGAGGGCACGTAATAGACCCTATAAACAAAGTGGACTGCGAGGTCATGGATATAGGGGTGCGAGACGGCAAGATAGTTGACCCATCGGAGATAGAGGAGTCTAAGGCAATGATCATAGACGCTAAGGGCAAGCTAGTCATGCCTGGAGGCGTGGATCCACACACCCACATAGCTGGACCTAAGTTCAACTTCGGCAGGATAATGTCACCTCAAGACCACAGGAGGGCTTGGATAAAGGCTACTCCAACCCGTAGGTGCGGCACTGGACTTGTGGTGCCTTCAACGGCTTACATAGGCTACAAGTACGCTCAGATGGGTTGGACTACTGCTATAGAGCCCGCCACGGTGCCCTTGAAGTCCAGGCATACCCACGAGGAGCTCGACGACATACCAATCCTCGACAAGGCATGCTACCCGCTCTTGGGGACCAATAGGCTCGTGATGGAGTTCATAAGTAAGGGGGACATTGAGTCCCTGAAGTGCTACATAGCTTGGGTTCTCAAGGAGACCAAGGGGTACGCCGTTAAGATAGTGAATCCAGGTGTGGCTGAGCCCACTTGGTGGAATAGGTATGTAGGTTTAGACTTGGATGAGCAGCTGCCTGAGTTCAACATAACGCCTAGGGACATAGTTAGGGGGCTCTGCAAGGCGGTTATAGAGCTCAAGCTTCCACATCCGATACACGTCCACTGCAATAGGCTTGGCTTCCCCGGCAACTACGTGACAACCCTTAAGACCATGGACTGCGTGTCGGACCTAGCTACAGGCGACAAACCCATCATGCACATAACTCACGTCCAGTTCACAGGCTACGCTGGCACTGGCTGGGCTAACTTAAGTTCAGGTGGTGAGGCCATAGCTAAGTACCTAAACGCCCACAACCACGTGACTCTAGACCTCGGCCAAGTCATATTTGGGGAGTCCTTAACCATGACTGCTGACGCGCCATTCGAGTACGTGCTCTACCACATAATGATGGGCAAGTGGTTTGGAGGTATGGCTGAGAGCGAGGCCACAACGGGCATAGTCCCCTACCTGTACAAGAAGAGCAATTACGTAAACACCGTTCAGTGGAGCATTGGGCTTGAGGTTGCCCTGCTCACCAAGGACCCGTGGAAGATAGTGTTCGCAACTGATAACCCCAACGCTGGTAGGTTCACTAAGTACCCACTGGGGCTCTCGTGGCTTGTCAGCAAGAAGGCTAGGGAGGAGATCATGGCTAAGCTCAACGGGAGAGGGCTGAAGCACACAGCTCTACCAGCGGTCGATAGGGAGTACACGCTCTACGACGTGGCGATAGTGACTAGGGCTGGCCCAGCCAAGATACTTGGAATGCCGGAGAAGGGTCACTTAGGGGTTGGAGCTGACGCCGACATAGCCATATACGACTTAAACCCAGTTGAGGTAGACGTGTCTAAGGACTACAAGGCCTTCATAAGGGCCTTTAAGAGAGCCCTCTACACGATAAAGTCAGGAGTTATAGTGGTAAAGGATGGCGAGGTTGTTGAGCCAAATCTCTATGGCTCCACGTACTACGTCGACGCCACCAAGGCTCTAGACCCAGACGCCTATAAGTCCACAGTCAACTACGTGAAGGAGGCATTCCCCAAGCTTTACAGCGTGTCCTTTGAGAACTACGTGATAGGTGAGCACGAGCTAAGGAAGCCCCTTAAGGTGGAGGTGGCTAAGTGATGGCTCTAACCTTAACTCTAGATAATGACCCCAAAGTGCCCGTTGAAGTCGAGGAGGTTATACCTGATAGGATTGCAGGGCTTACGCTGAGCGAAGTATCTAACTTAACCGTCTGGGTTGGCAATAGGCAGGTGAAGCTCTCAGAGGTCTTCAAGGTTGAGGGCGACGTAGCACAGCAGCCAAGTGATGTGAAGATAGTGTTCAAGGGCTTCACGGCTAGGCTTAGGAGAGTCGGCGAGAAGATGTCTGCTGGCGAAATTGAGGTTGAGGGCGACGTAGGCCCCTACGCCGGGCGGAAGATGAAGGGAGGTAAGCTCACAATTAAGGGCTTAGCTGGCACTTCGCTTGGAGCTAAGATGTATGGAGGCACAATAGAGGTCTTCGGCTCAGCCTCAGATAGGGTGGGAGGGGCCTATAGAGGTGAGCTCCCACCAGCTGGCATGAGGGGTGGGACGATAGTGATACACGGCGACGCTGGAGCTGAGGTGGGCCTCGGCATGAGGGGTGGAGCCATAATAATCGAAGGTTCATGCGACATAATGCCGGGCCTCAGCATGAGGGGAGGCAACATACTGATCAAGGGCAACTGCGCTGGCAAGGCTGGAGCTAGGATGACTGGCGGCAGAGTCGTGGTGCTAGGGTCTATACCGTCAATTCTACCGAGCTTCTACATAGATGAGGTCAGGCCGTCCATGAAGGTGGCTGGCCAGAAAATTGAGGGGCCACTACTAGTATTCGTTGGTGACGCTCTGTACAATGAGAGGTGTGCTGGGAGGCTCGTGGTGAGCTTAAAGAACAACCCGCACCTCAAGAGGTACGAGGAGCTACTACAAAAAGTTGAAGTGGAGGTTTAAGAGGGCTACTTAAACGCCGGTATTATTTTTCTCCCTATAACCTCTATGGCGGCCTTCTTCTTTGGTCCGAGAGGCGATCCAGCTACGAACTGCGTTACACCCATCTTTATCAGCTGCTCAATCCTCGATATGCACTCCTCAGGCGTGCCTGAGACTGAGAAGGCGTTTATCGAGTCGTCAGACACCGCCTTGCCAGCGCCGGGTATGTCTCCCTTCGCTATTGCCTGTCTAACGGCTTCAACCTCCTCCTTCTTTATCCCATGCCTCTCAAGCACGTTGTCGGGAGAGCCTGCAACTATGAATGCAACCACTATCCTCGCTGCATTCCTAGCCTTAGCTGGGTCTTCGTCAACTGAGAGGGCGGCGTAGGCGGCTACATCTATCTCCTCAAGCTTTCTACCAGCTTTCTCAGCTCCACTCCTTATGTACTTAACCGCGAACTCGAAGTCCTTGGGGTGTGAGGCGTTTATTAGCACGCCGTCTCCTATGACTCCAGCTAGCTCCAGCATCTTAGGGCCTTGAGCGCCTATGTAGATGGGGATTCTAGTTGCAGGTTTAAAGCTGAGCCTAGCGCTCTTCAAGTTGAAGACGTCTCCACTAAAGTTCACTGACTCGCCTGCCCACAACTTCCTTATGATCTCAACAGCCTCTCTAACTGTGGTTAATGGCTTGCTTAGGCTTATGCCGAGCTGCCCAAGCGTAGACCTATCACCTGGACCTAAGCCTAGGACTGCTCTTCCATTGCTCACCTCGTTGAGAGTCGCTATGGCTGCAGTGGTCCAAGCCGGGTGTATGTGGTATGGGTTTGTGACCCCTGTTCCAAGCTTAACCCTCTTTGTGTTTAGTGCTGCAACGGCTAGCGCTATGTAGACACACCTGTTGGCGTAGTGGTCTGTGACCCACACGTAGTCGAAGCCCACGTTCTCAGCTTGGACTATGGAGCTCACGAGGCTATCGACGCTAGTAGCTGGGACGAACTCTATGCCAAACTTTAAGGCCATATAGAACCCTCCCACCAAGAGCTCTAGGAGCTACCCGTAGAACTACGTTGAGCCATGCTTTCGACTTAAAACTTTCCATACAAATTAAGCTACAGTTAAAGTCTGAAAGCAGTTTAAGTGAAAAAGGAGGGGGCTTAGAGCCCTATAGACCTCTTCAGCATGTCTGGGTTTATCCTACCACCCGCGAAGGCCTTGCCCGTCTTCTGGCTCACCAGAACCAGCTTGCCTATAGTGAAGAACGATGGGTCCAGCTTAGACCAATCGAAGTTCACTGCCTTCAGGGCCTCGTAGGAGGTCTTGCCATAGTCTGGCCATGCAGTTGCAGGAGCTTTAGAACTATACTCCTCTAGCTTAGCTTCCTCCTCGTCGATGATGTAGCTGGCCACTCCCCCATAAAGCAAGGCGTCCTCCTCCCTAGCTGTTGAGACACCAACGTCTGGGTGTGGAGGCATTATTGGAGCTGAGCCACTTGCAAACGAGACCTTGTTGGGATCCATCCCCAAGTACTCAAGCCTGTAGAGCCCTGTCTCCACGACCCTACCGGATACTTGAACCGAGCCAGCCATAGACGCCGTGGTAGTCAGTATCATGTAGAGGTTCTTAGGCTCAACTCCACAGTCACTAGCCACCTTCTGAGCCACTTCGTCGGTCGGCTTCTTAGAGGTCTCCATGACTATCACCGCTTCATCACACTCGTCCTTGTAGCCTATCTTCTCGAAGACCTTCTTGGGCTTCCTAGCTAGGGCTCTTGCAGGCCCTGAGCATGGGGCGAAGAAGTCCCCCACCTTGACCATCCATCCAGCCAGCTGACATCCAAGTAGGGATAGGGCTGGATGGTCCGTCGCTACGACTATGGTTGGCATCTCCACGTCTCCATAGGGGATGTAGGTCAGCCAGCAGTTAGCGAGCCCTCCTAAGCATATCTCAGTCAGCTTAAGTCCAGCCAAGTAGCCTCCAGCAGCCTCTAAGCCTGTATCTATGACGGTGGCTCCGCAAGAAAGCTTCTCAACCTTAACCCTGTACTCCTGCTGGTGATCTAGGAGCTCGCTGACGAACCTCATGCATAAGCGGTTAACGCTAACCACGCCTATCACCACTAACATAATTTTTCTACGCTGTACAGTAAATAACACTTATCAACCAGCGTGGCTAAACGCGCTCCAAGCCATGCATGTAGGGGCTTCAACTTTGAGAGCTTCATGAACCTGCAGTCGTCGACCTCAATGTTTCATGAGCCTACGAAACTAATCAGTGGTTTAATGGATCTGCTTCATCGCATTTATTACTGGAGGAAACTCTTCTCTCTAAGCTCCTTCACTGATATGCGCCCGAAGTATAAGGCTGAGGCCACTAGAACACCTCTAACCCCTAGGCTTCTGAGGACCTCTAGATCAGCTATGTCTCTAACACCACCACCGCAGTAAACCTCAAATCCGCGTTTAAGCAGGAGCTTAATGCCGTCAAGGTTTGGCCCGCTGTAGGAGCCTATCCTATCGAAGTCTATGAGCAGGACGCTCCTAAAACCAAGCTCCTCAGCTTTAGAGGCAGCTTCCTCTAAGCTCGCGTTTGAGAGCTCTCTACAGCGGCTAACCACAAGCCCTCCCTTGACGTCTAGGCTTAGCATAGCCCTCTCCACACCAATAGCGCTTAGAGATTGAGATAGGAACTCCAAGCTTGGCGTGCTTTCAGTCGCTACTACTACGCAGTCGGCGTGCTTAATGGCCAGCTCAAGCTTGTAGTCACTGTCAACCCCCAAGTCAGCCACTATGCTGAGCCCGAGACGCCTAAGAGATGATAAGACGTCTATGCTGGGGCTACCACCCATGATCGAATCCAAGTCAGCTACGTAGACAACCTTAAAGCCATCTCTCAAGAGCTTTAAGCCGAGCTCAGATGGGTTACACGTGCTGTAGACTGGGCTTGTGAGTGGTTTATATGAGCTCCTCAAACCCATCTTGGCGTGCACAACAACGCCGCCTTTGACGTCCAGGACTGGTATGACCAGCAAGTTTCACCACAACAAGTCTCTACAAAAGCTTAAGTATTAAAGCTACAAGGCAGGAGCTCAACACCTCTAAGCTCTCTAGAAGCAATAGGCTTATAAGCTCAGTGTTATCTCTAATAAGTGGTGTTCACACCAAGGGGCTTGCTTCAACGGGGAGGCCTTCGAGGTGGCGGATGACCCTTGACGCCACCCTCCAAACTCCTCATCAACTCCTACTAGAAGAATATTAGGAGTATTGTGATTATAAGTGAGAAGAATGCCGCTGACAGCGACATTCCTATGGCTGTCAGCTTAGCCGCTAGCTTAACGTTGTATATCGAGGAGTGGTATGGGAAGATATGTCTCGGGTAGTCTGAGGTTAAGAGGAATAGCAGTGTTCCGAGTAGTAGGCCTACGAGGACATCTTTAACTGACAGTTCTTGAGCAGCCATAAGCTGACCTGCAACGTAGACCCCAGCTGAGGGGCTTACAGCTCTAGTTGCAGCTATAGCTGCGACTTCTCCTCTTAGGCCTAAGTTCGTTATGAAGGGCTCGATTAAGGTGTTTATGTAGTTAAAGAAGCCGAAGTATGTCAAGATTATCAGAATCCAAGACACGAGGAATAACCTCAGCCCTATCCTCCAAGTGAACTTAGCCGTCGACTTCAATATGTCTCTCAGTATAACCTTCTTGCCGCAGTTCACATGAGTAGCTAAGTCTAAGTGCTCTTGCCTCCACTTCAACCTACGAGCCACTAGAATCCCCAAGCTCATCCTGATGAAGAGGGAGGAGAAGACTGCTAGTAAGTAGAGCGTCGCCACGTAGGGTCCTAGTAGGGCGTAGGCTAGAGGTATGAAGTGCCTAGCTAGAAGCGGCACAGCTCCAAAGGGAGTCATTATCATGAAGCAAGCCACCACATGCCAGTCACCCATGAACCCCCTGCCGTAGAGGGATGAAAGTGCTGAGTGTGCTGCCCTACTATCAATTATGCTTAGCGCGAGCACTGAGGAGAGAGCTGGAGGCATTTTAGCGGTCTTCACTATGGGCTTGAAGGGCTTAGCCACATACCTAGAGAGCCCGAACTCGACTACGGCATTGGCTATGAATATCCCTATGAATATCCAGACTATGGAGTAAGCGAAGTACGTCATGTATTGGACTATGAGGTTCATGGCGACGTCGGTCGTCGAGGATCCACCTCCAGCTCCTCGCGATTACTCTAATACTGGCACTACAAACCTCGTGCCCTCATGCTCAATCACATTGACGTCTATTCCGTAAACCCTCTTTAAGTTCTCTCTAGTTATAACCTTGGATGGCTCGCCTCGGTCAACTATCACTCCATCAGCTATGAGGTAGACCTTATCTGAGAACATAGCTGCTAAGTTTGGGTCGTGTAGGCTCATTATCACAGCTAGGTTTTCCTTCTTAGCGAGGTTCTTGACGACCTTGAGTACGAGTATCTTATTCTTAAAGTCTAGGTGTGCTGTAGGCTCGTCTAACAGTAGAACCTGGGGTTGCTGAGCTAGAGCTCTAGCTATTAGGACTAGTTGCATCTCACCTCCACTAATCTGCGTGTAGACTCTGTCCTTCAGGTGCCTTATACCGACTATTTCGAGGGCTTTCTCAGCTATCTCGAAGTCCCTCTTTGAAGGCATTGAGAAGGCGCCTATATAGGGGGCTCTGCCCATGACAACCACGTCTATGACCGTGTAGGGGAATGGCGGCCTATGCCCTTGAGGCACGTGCCCCAGCATTTTGGCCAGCTCGCCCCTCTTAATCTTCGTGATTTCCCTGCCGTTAACGTAGACGCAGCCCGTCAAGGGCTTCAGTATGGCGCAGAGGCACATGAGGAGCGTCGTCTTGCCTGAGCCATTGGGCCCTAGGAGAGTTGCAACCTCACCTCTGACAACATCCACATCTATGCCCTTAAGCACGAGGAGCTTCTCGTAGGAGAACTTCACCTCCCGAGCGACTATCAACTCCAACTCCTCCCCTTAGTCTTCTTCAAGAGGTATACGAAGAAGGGGACTCCTGACAGCGTGGTTAAGATGCCCACTGGAAGCTCATATGTGGTTATGCTCCTAGCCAAGTCGTCAGCTACTAATAGGAATGCTGCTCCAACCGTCGCTGACAGCGGTATAAGCTTTCTGTGGTCCGGCCCAACAGCCATCCTTACGAGGTGAGGTATTATTAGCCCAACCCACCCTATCGTGCCAACTACCGACACGGCGACGGCGGCCATGACAGTGGCTAGCACTATGATCACGACCTTGTTGAGCTCCGTGTTGAGCCCCATCATCTTGGCCTCGGCATCCCCCATGGACAGGACGTTTATCCTCCACGACATCAAGCTCAGCATCACCACGCTGAATATTATTGGGATGCACGTCACCATGACGTCGTCCCAGTGGGCTAGATAGAAGCCGCCCATCATCCAGTAGACGAGCCCTTGAAGGGCTTGAGGGTCCAAGAAGAACTTGGCTATGTACTGTAGGGCTGTGAAGAAGGCGCTCACTATGACTCCAGCGAGAACCAGCGATATCACTGGTGTTTCGCCTCTAACCTTAGCTATGCTGTAGGCTAGGAACACGGCTAGGAGCCCGAAGCTGAAAGCCATGAATTGAGGCGAGAACGGAAGGGGGATTAGGAGTGAGAGAGCTACTCCGAAGTTGGCCCCCCACGAAAGCCCCAGTATGTAGGGGCTTACGAGAGGATTCCTGAAGAGCCCCTGTAAAGCTGTCCCAGAAACCGAGAGAGAAGCACCTACGAGCAGAGCGAGTAGCACTCTGGGGAGCCTGATGTTCCAAACGACTACCTCATACGCAGGAGGCCAAGGAGAGCTTATGAGTGGATTGAAGAGTTTAGTGAAGAATATCTCATAGACTGTGAGTGGAGGTATGTCAAACTGCCCTATTACTAGCGAAAAGAAAAATGCTGGGATTGGAAGGACTGCTAGCACCAATAGCTTCAGCTTCTTCAAGGCTCCCACTCGAATGGGCTTGGTATCCCATAAACCTCCATGAAGAGCTGATCAGCCACCTCCTGTACGTTCACGTCGCTGAAGAGCTCTGGATGAATCCACTTAGCGAATTTCAACGCTAGCACTACTACCTCAGGAGACCACGTGCATATACCACGTGGGTACTTATAGACCCTGCCGTTCACAACTGCTGAGATAGTCTGCCACTGAGTGTCGTTCATTATGTCCTCGACTCCGTACTTGGCTATACCCCATATTATTATCACGTCGGGGTCCCACTCTATTATCTGCTCGATGCTAACCGTGACGTACTTCCCTTCAAGCTCGCTGGCAGGGTTTACACCTCCAGCAAGCTCTATCAAGTCGTTGATCACCCCCATGTTGCCGGTTACCTTGAGCTTCTTGCTCCACGTGTGTATCACCTTGGGCCTCTCGTCGTACGGTATGTTTGCAGTCCTCTCTCTAATCATGTCGAGCGTCTGGTTCATTATCTGTATGAGCTCCTCGGCCCTATCCTCCTTGCCGAATATCTGGCCGTAGAGCCTTATCAGTCGGTAGATGTCGTCTAAGCTGTTTAGCTCGAGGACCACACACTTTATGCCTAGGTTCTCCAGCTGCTCAACAGTTTCAGCAGTCCTCCCCGAAAAGCCGTAGATCAAGACTACCTGTGGGTCTAGCGCTAGGAGCTCCTCGACGTTTAGGCTCCAAGAGCTGCCGGGCGATGGCACCTCGCTTATGTTTATGTCCTTGAGGGCACACATTACGGGGTTTGTGTAGGCGTACTTGGAGACACCAACAACCTTGTCCCAAGCCCCTAACGCGTAGACGATTTCGTACTCTGCTAACACCACCACTCTCTCAACGTTATAGGGTATCTCAATATCTCTACCCCAGAAGTCAGTCACGCACCTGACGACCTCTAGCGAAAGCGTTGTGCTGTCCTCCCCGACTGTCACGGTAATTGTAGAGGGCTTTTCAGCCTTAAAGCCGACTGCGACTGTTTTACTGCCACTAGCTGGTATCTCGACGTCCTCACTATAGACAACTTCGTTGTCAACCTTAACCTCAACTGTCTGTGTTGTAGCAGTGTCGTTGAGGTTCCTAATCACTATGCTGAGAGAGACCTCGTCGCCCACCCTGTAGTAAGGCTTGTCGAGTGATGCTTGAAGCTCAAACCTGCACTCAGCTGGCTTGGCTGGCCACAGCATGTAGACCGCGACGGCGATGACCACTACGGCTACGACTAAGCTAACTGTCGCTACAGCTGCACTCGATTTCCCTTGGAGCTTAAATCGCTTCATATCACTCACCCATTAATAAGGTAGCTAAAGAGTGGTAACATGATGGGCTTAAAAGGTTTCTTCAGCAACTACATCTTCCATACCTTAGCTCCAGTTATCCTAGCTATGTCGTCAACGTAGGAGGGGGAGGGGTCTATGGCTACTCGGGGCCTTGTGTCGTATATCTCTAAGTCCACGCCCTCTCTCTTCAACGCCTGAGCGAGTGCTATAACCTCGCTTTCGATGTCGCTGTAGCCTAGAGGGACATTTGCCTTACCATCGCTTATTAGTATCCCCTTCACCGTGAGCCACCTGCTCTTCATCTTCGCTTCTCGGGCAAGCGTGAGGAGCGTGCTTAGGGCTGATGAGAGGGGGGTCCTGCCTCCCGTAGGGGTCTTATCTAAGGCTTCCAGCAAGTCGTTATACCTCCTCGTGGGCTTAACTACAACCTCAGCTCTAGAGCCTCTAAACACTATCAAGGACACCATGTCCCTCTTGACGTATGAGTCCTCCACCAGCTTCCAAGCTAAACCCTTGGCTAGGCTTATCCTCCTTAACGCCGCCATGCTACCGCTCGAGTCCAAGACTAGGACTATGAGTCGTGGGGCTCTAGCTCTCCTAACCCTAACCCTAATGTCCTCATCCTCGATCTCTATCCTGCCTCCACCCTTCATGGATGCCAGGGTTATGGTGGCGTTGAGGTCCACGTCGCTCACCAAGCCCTTTATGGGTGGCACATAGGATATTGGGTAGCCGTGGGGGTAGCCGACTACAGTAACCCTAGCAGCTCTGGAGCCTCTGCTTGCTGTAGCTGTTTCCTTGAGGCGTTGACTAGCGACTTGAGCTTCGACGTTTAAGTCGGCTTTGAAGTTAACCTCAGCATCTCCTACGCTATTGGCATGTGGGTTGCCTTTAGACTTGCTACCGTCATTCCTGTTCTTGGCGTCTTCATTTCGTTGTGAACGCACTTCTTGAACGACTTGGTGAACTGCTTGTTTACTCGCTTGCTCAAAGGGCTTCGACTTGAGCCTGTGTGGCAGAGCGAGCTCCATTGCCTTAATGAGGTCTTCTTCCACTACTTCAGTCCTGCCGTCAAGGGCAGCTATCGCCTTGGCCGCCTTAATAGTCACTATCTCAGCCCTATTGGTCCTTATGCCCATCTTTATGACTGCCTCAGCAAGCATTTCTAGGAGGTCGTCGCTCACTGTAACCCTCGATATCAAGCTCCTAGCCCTCTCAACAGCCCTCTTCACCTTAAGTTGCTCATCCCTAAACTTCTCGTAGAACTCTGTGGGGTTCCTATTGAACTCCTCAACTCTCTTGACTATCTCCACTCTGAGCTGGGGGTCCATTGGTGCCTGAACGTCAACTGACAGACCAAACCTATCGAGTATTTGGGGTCGAAGCTCCCCCTCCTCGGGGTTCATGCTGCCTACCAGTATGAACCTGGCTGGATGCTTGACGGATACGCCCTCTCTCTCGACTACATTCCACCCCATAGCTGCTGAGTCGAGCAGTACGTCAGCAACGTAGTCGTCGAGGAGGTTGACCTCATCTATGTATAATACGTTCCTATTAGCCTCAGCCAGCAGGCCCGGCTGTAAAGCCCTCACACCCTCCTTAAGGGCCCTCTTTATGTCCAGTGTGCCTACAAGCCTGTCGACGGTTATGCTTAGAGGTAAGTCTACGACCCTCATCTTTCTCTTTGCCCTCGGCAGAGCTTCTCCTCGCCTCGCCCTATCAAAGCATGAATCGCACATTTCGAGGATGTTGTTGGGGTTGCAGTTGAATGGACAGTCAGATACGACCTCGATGTCCGGGAGCACGTCGGCTAAAGCCCTCACAAGCGTAGACTTCCCAGTCCCCTTATCGCCCTTTAGCAATACCCCACCGACTGTTGGGTTTACAGCTGCTATTAGTAGCGCCAGCTTAGCCTTCTCAAGGCCAACTATGGCTGAGAAGGGGAACACCGTGACTCTCTTCACGCTCACCTCTTCTTCACCTCATCCCACACCCTCGAGACGTTGGATATCTTCTCACCCCAGACCTCATAGTCGTCGGGTGTCACTATGTTTATGGCCCCGCCCTGATGCATACCTGGCGTTGTAACCATTTCCTCCATGACCCCCTCAATCTCCCCGTAAACTCCCTTGAGCCTCTTCAGAGTCTCCTCGTCAGCTCTCCAAAGCCCTCTCTCAGCGGCCTCTATGAGCCTCCTCGATATCTCCTCGAGGGCCCACACGTTGTTCTCCATGAACCACTTCTTCATCTCTTCGTTTAAGGCGTATGTGGAGGCTATCTCATTGAAGACCCAGTCGTCGACTATCCTAGCCGTTGCCGACCATCCGTATAGGTGGAGTATCTTCTTGGAGAACTCTGAGGCCCCTCTATAGCCGTGCTTCTTCATCTCGGATATCCAGACGGGGTTCAAGAGCTTAGCTCTAACAACGCGCTCTACTTCAGCTTTCATCTCTCTAACTTCAGTGCGATTTATGTCTCTGGTGTCCACTATCGCTATCTCCACGTCGTTCCTACCTGTTAACGCCTTAACCGCATTGTAGAAGCCTCCGTGATATGAGAAGTAGCAGCAGCAGTTTAGCGGGTCATGCTCGTCGCTGGCGTGGTTCCTCGTGACCACGTCAACTGCCTTTAATCCAACCACTAAGCCCTCGACATTTCTAACCCCGTAGACCCCCTTGCCGTACGAGTAGCAACTCCAGTGAATCCACACCTTAGCTAGGTCCTCAGAGTCCCTCCAAGCTGACGCCTCAACCGCCAAGTTTACTCCTGCTCCGTAGGAGCCGGGGGCGTCGCCGTAGACCCTAGACCTAGCTTTGAGCTCTGCCTCGCTAGGCTCTACACCCATCTCAATTAGCTTGCTCTTGGCCTGCTCGTAGTGCTTCTTGACGTAGTTGAGGTCTGGGGGTTCGTCGAGCTCTAAGACCATTTTAACGGCTTCATCTATCATCTCAACGAAGCACATCATGGTGTCCCGCAGAATGGAACTTATCCTGACGATGTTGTCTATCCTAGGCCTGCCAAGCTCCTCGAGCGGTATGACCTCAAGCCCCTCAACCGACCCATCGGATGACCACACGGGCTTGACGCCCATCAAGTAGAGTATTTGAGAAATCTGCTCTCCATCGGCTTTATAGGCGTCTAAGCTCCAAAGCCAGTGCCCTACAGCTTCAGGATACCTGCCGTGCTTAGCCCGGTAGAACTCTATGAGCTTTTCAGCTGTCTCAACGCCGATTCTCCAAGCGGCCTTGGTGGGTATCACTCTAGGATCAACGGCGTAGAAGTTCCTCCCAGTAGGCAAGGCGTTTATTCTGCCTCTAGTTAAAGCGCCGCTGGGACCAGCCTCTACGTAGCCTCCAGCTATGGCGTTTAAGAAGCTGTCTATCTCAATCTCACACTTCTCTATCCTATATGCTAAATTGACAGCTAGCTTAAAGAGCTCTACAGCCCTCTTCAACCTTGACCCATCTAACTGAACAGCTTCACGTCCAAGCATGCAGCCACCTCCTCGCTTAACAGGTTTATTATGGCGTCATCGCTGGGCGGGCTCTTAGAGCGTAAGAGCCTCTCGAGGACTCTCTTCGAGACTTCCCTGAGCTTATCGATGATCTGCTGGTTCGTCAAGCCTAGCTTGGCATTATAGGTTAAGGGGGCCTTCCTCATCTCGTCGTAGTCTAGGCCTAGGGCTTCGGCTAGAACTCTTATTATGGATGGATATGCATGAGTGTCGTACGTCATGAGCGTGACGACGTAGTTAGAGAGTACCTCGGGGTCGCGAGGTGGGTGTCCGAAGACGTGGAGGCCAAGCTCAATTTGGCTACTCCTAACAGCGGTCACATACCTGTGTATCTCCTCTACAGCTCTCTCAGGGTCTTGAGAAGAGACTTGAATGTTGCTCTGCTTGGCTTTGTCCAGTAGCTCTTCAAAGACTATTTTAGCTCTCTCGTAGTCACCTAACCCCTTAGCCTTAGAGTACTGAGCTAGTAGCTCTTCAACCTCATCTAGAACTTGTGCGTTGGACATGGGTGGGTAGAGATGATCTACTATGACAGCGTACCCCCTCCTCTTAGCTATGACCCCCTCCATGGGGTTTGAGACGTTGTAGACGTAGACGTGAGGGGTATCATCCACCGTTATCTCAGGCCAGCAGGATGGTGAGAGGCCAACTCCTTTGCCCGGCCTGAACTCTAGGTAACCGTGAGTTCCAAAGTGGATGAGTACGTCAGCTCTAAACACCCTCGTAACCCACCTGTAAGCTGCAAGCCACTGGTGTGGTGGAGGGGTCAGTGGATCGTGGAGTATTTTGCACACTCTACCGTCACATGCTGGCCCAGCACATCCAAACTTCGGTTGACACATCACCAAGACGTTGCCGAAGAGCACTCCTGGCACTACAAACCTTCCTTCATAGACCATTCCAGCGAGCTCTCTGCTGCAGGAGCCGCTTAAGACGTCTTCAGGTCTACCCCAAACCTCAACCATTCTCTTACGGGTCTCCTCGGGGAGCTCCATGAACCACTCTAAGTACTCGTCTAGGCCTACGAAGCCCACTGCTCCACCTCTACTGACAACATCCTCTATCGGGGTCCACCTAAACTCGCTTATGGCCTTCCTGTCAAGTATGAACTTGACGAGCTCATCGCCGCTTTGAGGTATCCAGTCACCAACTTGGTACCCGTGCTCCTTAAGCTTGTGTAGAAGCTTAACCACGCTCTCGGGGACGTTGAGGCCCATGCCGACCCCAACGCTGGCTTCAAGCCCCTTACAGGGCGGGTTTATGAGTATGATGGCAATCCTTCTCTCGTGCGGAGGCTTCCTCCTAAGCTCAATCCACCTCTTAACCCTCTTAGCGACGTACTCCACGTGCTCCTTATACTCCTCATACCTCTTGCTTCCGTCATCCTCCACTCTGCTGAAGAGGAGGGGTATGGGCTCAACTCCTCCATCTATCTCAGGCATGACTACACGATAAACTTGAGATAAGAAGTCGACTCCTCTAGGATCTTCAAGCCACTCCTCTACGGTCTTATAGAAGGACGTTACGAGGCTTATGAGAGGCACGTCAAGCTTCCTCAAGATCTCAAGCTCATCAGTTGACTCTAAGTCGCCCTTAAAGCGGCCTAGTGGAGAGAAGAAGGTTAAGTCGAGTATTAAGTCGACGATGGGCTTGCCATCTCGAATTAAGAAGAGCTTGAGAACCTCCTCCCTCCTCTCAACGCCGAGAGCTGGATCCCTATAGTTACACGTGAATATGGGTATTACTCCTAGGTCTAGCGCCTCAAGCTTCTCGATCAAAAGCTCAACAGGCCTAATCAGCTTGTATAGCCATAGGGTCCTGTGGTAAAGGAGGGCTACTAAGGGCTTATCCGAGTTGTAATAGGACTTCAAGTATGCCTCAACATCCTCGAAGAGGCCTAGCTTAGGGTGATATATCCCGTGCCAAGGGACCTCCACGGGCTCCGGTACATCAACTTGGAAGCCGGCTTCTCTAGCTAAGAGAAGGACAAGGCCTTTAAGGTTATCCTCTCCTCCAAGCTTCATGAAGAGCGCGGCCTTAAAGACCACCTCAGGGCTGGCGTTAGACAGGGAGCCTAGGGCTTCGCTTATCGATATTACTGGGCAAGTGGAGTGCCTTAGGAGCTCCTCGACTTCGTGGGGCAGCTCATGTCCATAAACCAGTATAACCCTAGCTTTGCGCAGCTCGTTGAGGTGCTTAAGGCTATTGTCAACGCTTGTAACCAAGAAGCTGAAGCCTAGCCTCTCAGCTTCACTGCTCAACGCCTTTGAAAGCTCCTTGAGGGCTGAGGCCCCATAACCCAAGATGACGGCTATGAGGGGCCTATGTCCACTGGCCTCCCTGCTCACTCTCATCCACCAGTTTAGGCTTGAGCTTAGAGAGCTTTAAGAAGCATGGGTATATAAGTGTTATCGCATGTTTTAATAAATGTTAAAAATTATGGTAACACTAACATCAGTTGTGCACCAAGCATGAACGGGAAAACCTCAACTTTTACTTTAAGCTCTCAAATTTAATTGTTGCGGTGGAGGAAGTGATAGTTGCTTTAGATGTTGGTGGAGCTAACATTAAGGCTTCCTCGTTTACTTTAAGCCCTAACCCTAAGCTCACGTCGGTTAAGCTCTACTACCCTATATGGATTAAGGGGGTCGAGGGTTTAGCTGCAGCTATTAGGCGAGCTATTGAGATGCTGGGTTGCTCGAGAATTGAGGCAGCTGCTTTGACCATGACTGCTGAGCTATCGGACATCTTCAAGGATAAGCGAGAGGGTGTTGAAGCCGTGGTTAAGGCTTCTCTTGAGGCTCTAGGCGACCTCAAGGTCGTGACGGTCAGGGGTAACCTCTTAAATCCTGATGAGGCTGCTGAGAGGTACATGGAGGTTGCAGCGGCGAACTGGTGGTGTGTAGGGTGGCTTGCCTCCATGCTTTATGGTGACTGCGTGCTTGTTGATGTAGGCAGCACGACCACCACTATAACTCCAGTGGTTGGAGGAGTTGCTGCTCGAGGCTTAAACGACGTTGAGAAAATGAAGCTGGGGGAGATAGTTTACGTTGGTTCTCTGAGGACTCCTATATCCTCAATTGTTAGGTGTGTCCCCCTAGCTGGGTCTTGGTGTAGAGTGGCGTCTGAGTACTTTGCTAACACTGCTGACGTGAACTTGGTTTTGGGCTACATAAGCGAAGGCGAGTACGACGTCGACACCCCTGATGGTAGGGGTAGGGGCTTAGCCGACTGCCACAACAGGATTTCGAGAGCTGTCTGCGCTGATGAGGGCATGCTCAACTTCAACCAGACGAGGCTTATAGCTCGCTTTGTGCATGAGAAGCTTGTCGAGGCAGTCTTCGATGGGCTCTGCCAAGTCCTAAGCTGGCTGGCTGAGAGGGACCTTGAAGTTAGTGTGGGGGTTGCAGCTGGCTTAGGGGACTTCATAGCCTCTAAGGCTATTGAGAGGGTTGGGCTCGACTGTAAGCTTATTAGGAGCTTGGTGGGGCGCGAGAACTCCATAGCTTTAACTTCAGCCTCGCTAGCAGTATACTTGGCGTATAGGATGGGGGTAGACGTCGAGCGATGGATTTCGTCATTAAGATAGGGGGATCCATGTACGGGCACGTTGAAGGGCTTAGGGCCCTATGTCGATGCTTATCCTCTTGGCTTAAAGGTAGGAGCTGTCTAGTCACGCCTGGTGGAGGGCCGTTTGCCGATGCTGTTAGGCTAGCTCAGAAGGCTTATGGCTTCAGCGATGACGTAGCTCACGAAATGGCTCTGCTAGCGGTAGACCAGTATGGGCTTATGCTGAGCGACCTAATTGAGGGTTCAATCGCCGTCAGATCCATAGCTGACGCTAAACGCTTTGTGCACGCCTTCATCCCGATAATCCTGCCGAGCTGCATAGTCAACAGCCTAGACATGCTTGAGCACTCGTGGAGAGCTGCATCTGACTGCATCGCCGCAGCTATAGCTAAGGCCTGTAACGCTAAGAAGCTGGTGCTTGTAAAGGATGTCGACGGAGTTTACTCAAGCTTGAAGGACAAGAGGCTCTTGAGGAGGCTGAGCCCCGAGGACTTAAAGCTCCTTGGAGATACATGTCTAGACCCCCTACTCCCAGAACTTCTATCTGAGTTTAAGTTGAGGTGCGTAGTTGTTAATGGCTTAAATCTCGAGGCTGTGAAGATGGTTATAGAGGACAGGGAGCTTGAGGCTACTTGCACAGTGATAGGCTGAGCACTCTATACTTGGAGACTAGCTCCTCAACCCTCCTCCTCGATACCCTCCCTAAACGGCCTCCTTCACAGACAGCTCCTCTAAACCCAACTATGTGCGGGTTTACCCTAAACACCTTCTCGACGTGTCTCAGCTTAAGGGATCCAGCTAGAGCCATGGTCATGCCCCTGCTCAAAGCCGCTCTCCGAACTTCAACCAAGTAGTCCTCGCTTAAGTGGTCAAACGTTGATCTACCGTCCTTCTTGTAGGTGTCTATCATGAAGACCCCTAGGTCGGACTTGTAAGCCGCCTCGAGGACCTCCATGGGGCTTAAGCACCCACACTCCGAGAAGTCGGCGTAGGCAACTGCTACAACCTCAACTCCTCCACTCATGGACTTAATGGCCCTGTAGACCTCAGTAGCTTCCTCAACGCTCTTCAAACCCAAGCTTCCAGCCTTAATGTAGCTGAGCCCAAGCTTCGAGGCTTCACGAGCTAAGCTTAGGACTTCACGGCTCCTCGGGTCGTCGCCTAGAGCTGCACTTACAGTTGCTGTGGGTGGTAGAGCTAGCTTAACCTCAAGAACCCTATGCTTGCTGGGCGCGCCTAAGGAGCCCCTTGAGGGGTCCTTGACGTCTATTATGTCAGCTCCACCAGCTAGGGCTTCAAGAGCCTCTGATGCGTCGACTACGCTTACGAGAACTCTCATCTCAAACAGAATTTTCGTCTTGAGTTGCTTCAAAAACTTTTAGCGGGATACCAGCTATATCAGCATTGGGGATAGCCTTGAGCAACTGGAAGGATCAAGTGCTCAGCATGCTGAGCCAGGGTAAAGGCTTCGAGATAACGTGTGAAGGAGGATCAGTCAAGGTGTCTGAGGTTAAGGGGGTGTCTAAGGGCTCTGTAAGCCTAAAGCAAGTTAAGGGGATTAGGAAGGGCAGGGTTAGACCTCCATCAGCTAAGCTTAGGGAACTAATAGTTGAGCTCGCGTCGAGGCTTGTAGCCTCCGGTAAGAGCTTTAAGGTTACGCTCGGTCAAGGCGACTTCACTTTGAGGTTCGACTTAGACCACTACGTGAGGGTTGACTCGAAGTCCTCGAGTGTTGTTGGGTTTAAGAGCTTGGATGAAGACCCCATAAGCCTGATAGTCGACATACTGGAGTCTCACGGTGAGGTTAGGCTCCTCAAGCCTTTGACCTGAGGTGGAATGTTGGTAGTCGCCTACATACTCCTTAAGACCGCTATAGCCCGTGAACACGAAGTCGCCCAGGAGATATCGAGGTTGAAGGGGGTGGTTGAGGTCAAGGTGGTCTTCGGCGAGTACGACGTTGTGGTTAAGGTTGCTACTCGAGACGTGAAGGAGCTCGATGAGGTAGTTACCTCCATAAGGAGGATAGATGGGGTAGCCATAACCTCAACCCTCGTAACATCGGAGTGAGGAGGGGCTCGCCTTGCCAGCGAACCTCCCAGCTGAGGCTAAGGCTAAGTGGCTTAAGGTACTCGAGGCGAAGGACCCTCAAGAGAAGCTTAAGGCGCTACAGGAGTTCCTATCAGCTGTACCTCAGCATAAGGGCACTCAGAAGCTTAGGTCACAGATTAGAGCTAAGATAGCTGCTCTGAGGCGAGAGATCGAGGAGAGGAAATCTAAGAGGACTGGAGGAGGGCCTAGGATATTCCTTGAGAAGGAGGGAGATGCGCAAGTAGTCGTTGTGAGCACTACCGGTGCTGGTAGGAGCAGCTTGCTTAGGAAGTTGACGAACGCAAAGCCTGAAGTGGGCTTCAGGCCTTTCACTACAACTAAGCCTGTTCCAGGGATGTTTGTCTACGGAGGGGTCATGTACCAGCTTGTCGAGGCGCCACCAGTAGTTGAGGGCTCAGCTGACGGGGAGGCTTGGGGGCCCATAGTCATGACGTTGGTGAGGAACGCCGACGGGGTCATAATAATGCTCGACGCCTCAACAAACCCCCTAGAGCAGTACAGGCTGATAGTTGAGGAGCTTGAGAGGGCAGGAATAGCCGTGAAGAAGCCCAGAGCTAAGATAGAGCTCACGAGGGGGGCTGTTGGGGGAATACAGGTGTTTGTGAATGGGAGGCTTTTGGACTGCAACGTCGACGACGTCAAGAGGCTCTTGATGAGCTACAGAATGTACAACTGTAGGCTTGTAATAGATGGAGAGGCATCTCTTGACGACGTGGAAGAGGCTATACTTGGAGGTAAGGTCTACAAGCCAGCCGTGGTTGTGGTCAACAAGGTCGACTTGCCCCACGACGAGTCCCTAATAGAGGCTGTTAGGAAGGAGTGCAGCCCCATACCTCTAGTAGAGGTCTCGTGCCTCACGGGTGAAGGCCTCGAGGAGATCGGTAAGGCCCTCTTTGATCAGCTTGAGCTCATGAGGATATATACGAAGGAGCCCTGGGAGGAAAAGCCTTCTCCCCGACCTCTAGTGATGAGGAGAGGTGCGACTATTCAAGATGTGGCTGAGAGAATTCACAGTAAAATAGCAAAGAACTTGAAGTATGCTAGGGTTTGGGGGCCCTCTGTTAAGCATGCGGGGGAGAAGGTTGGTCGAGACCACGTGCTGGCTGATGGAGACGTCGTAGAGCTTAGGGCTTAGCTACCTTAAGGCCTCTCCTATGGCGAACCTAGGCCTAACGCTTACTATCTTGACTCTAAGCCTCTCCCCCGTCATGGCTCCAGGTATGAGCACCACAAAACCTTTTATCCTAGCTACACCCTGCCCCCTCTGATTGACGCTCTCAATGGTTACGTGGTATATCTCATTCTCCTTGACGGGAGCCCTCTTAGAAGAGCCCCTCTTACCTCTCTTAGTCACACGGAAACCTCCAGGCCTCCCTACCAACTCCTCCTATTGAAGCCTTTTTCTACACATTTTAATATTTAAACTGTTCTCAGGTCTCTGAGCACCATAAGGTTAATTGCCTCAACGAGAAGTATTTAAGGTCAAGCGCTGTATGGGGTTGAGGACGATGCCCTCTCAGAACGCTCTCTGGAAGACTCACTCGTCAAAGAGCGCATTGAGCCTACCCGAGGGGTCTAGAGTTAGAGTTGCAGGTTGGGTTCACGTTGTTAGGGATTTGGGGGGAGTGGTCTTCATAGTTCTTAGGGACTCCGAGGGGGTCATTCAAGTCGTGGCTTCGAGGTCTCAGTTGAGTGAGGACGTCTTCAATGAGTTTAAGAGCGTCAGGGCTGAAGACGTGGTGTCGATTGAGGGGGTGATGGCCAAGTCCTTAAAGGCCCCTGGTGGGGCTGAGGTCAAAGCTCTAAGCATTAAGTTGCTCAATAGGGCTTCTGTACCCCCTCACTTAGAGCCTGGAAGGAGGGTTAAGTTGCCCCTCGATGAGAGGCTTGACAATAGGGTTGTGGACTTGAGGAAGCCTAGGAACATGGCGATATTCAAGTTTCAATCGGCTCTACTGAGGTTTATGAGGGAGTTCTTAAGCTCTCAAGGCTTCATAGAGGTCTTCACGCCTAGGCTCATAGCGACTGCTACCGAAGGTGGTGCAGCTCTATTTCCAATAGCCTACTTCGACATGGAGGCTTTCCTAGCTCAAAGCCCTCAGCTCTACAAAGAGCAGCTCTCATCGGTCTTCGAGAAGGTCTTCGAGATAGGCCCTCTCTTTAGGGCTGAGGAGTCGCAGACTGATAGGCACGTCTCCGAGTATGTAGGAGTTGACGTGGAGGTCGCGTTTGCCACTTACAGGGAGGTCATGGAGTTACTCGAGGAACTTCTCGTCTACAGCGTCAACAGGGCAATTGACGAGGTGAGGAGCGAGCTGGAGAGCCTAGGCTTTAACCCTATGAGGCTTGAGAAGCCCTTCCCCAAGCTCACGTACAGCGAGATTTTATCTATGCTGAGTGAGATGGGGGTAAGGTTGGAGTGGGGTGAAGACCTCTCAACAGAGGCTGAGAGGAAACTTGGAGAGAGGTTTAAGGGGCCATTCTTCATAGTCGACTGGCCTACGAGGATAAAGCCCTTCTACATCATGCCCAATCCCGAGGACCCCAAGCTGAGCTTCTCCTTCGACTTGATGATCGGTAGGATAGAGGTTGCATCTGGAGGTCAGAGGATACACGACAAGGACATGTTAATCACTAGGCTAAAGGAAAGCGGCCTCGACCCCTCATCGTTCGAGTACCACCTCAAATGCTTCGACTGGGGCATGCCTCCGCACTCCGGGTGGGGGTTGGGGTTGGCGAGGCTTGTAATGGTTGTTCTGGGGCTCAGCGACATTAGGGAGGCCATATTCTACCCTAGGGATAGGAGGAGGCTAACGCCCTAACGACATGACTTCCAACATCACATTTATAAAGTTCCTTGATAATGATATAGCACCATTCAACAATCAGACCTGGTAGCGCGGAGAGGGCTATGAGAGGCTTCACGCAGCTATCGGTGTCAGATTGGTTCTACAGGAATAGGTACATAGCTGGCTTCAGCAATCCAGCTAGATCACTCTATCAGAGTGTTAGGGAGCTAGTTGAGAACAGCCTCGACGCTTGTGAGGCAGCTGGCAAGCTGCCCTACATAACAGTCGACTTGAAGCTAGTCGGTGAATCGAAGAGGCCCAAGGTGTATAGGCTCACGGTGTCGGACAACGGTATAGGGATACCGCCCCAGTACGTGCCTCAAGCTTTCTGCACAGTCCTATTTGGAAGTAAGTTTGAGCTTAAGCAGCAGAGGGGGCTCTTCGGTCTTGGAGTTAAGATGGCGGTTCTCTACGGACAGATAACGACTTACAAACCCCTTGAGGTCACTACGTGCTACGACGGGAGGAACGTCTACACATTCACGCTCCAAATGGACTTGAGGAGCAACAAGCCCGTTGTTCTATCGGTGAAGACAAGGAAGACTAGGAAGCACAGCACTGGGACTACTGTTATCCTTCACTTAGTCGGCGACTACGATAGGAGGTTGGGCAGTAGGAGCACTGGTGAGCTAATACAGAGGTACCTTAAGCTCACGACTATAGCCAATCCACACGCCACCATAGTGTTCTCGGATCCCTACAACAACGTGTTTAAGTTTGAGAGGTCTGTAGATAAGCTCCCTCCACAGCCTAGGGAGACAGCTCCACACCCCCATGGTGTTGACGCCGAGCTCCTGAAGAGGATGATAGAGAGCAGTAGGAACACGCCTCTACAGGCCTTCTTGGCCAAGAACTTCGATAGAGTTGGACCTAGGAAGGCCTTGGAGTTCCTGAAGTGGGCTGGCTTAGACCCCAACATGGACATCAAGAAGTTGACGAGTGAGGACATAGTTAAGCTGGTAAACGCCTTCAAGGCTTACGACAAGTTCCTACCTCCATCACCCAATGTGCTGAGCCCCATAGGGGCTGAGGAGCTTAAGGCAGCTATAGTCAAGCTGTTTAACCCGGAGTTCGTCAAGACAGTTACAAGACCTCCAAAATCCTACTCAGGCTTCCCATTTCAGGTCGAGGCTGGCATAGCCTATGGGGGCCCTGTGATAAAGGGGATGTGCGACGAGGAGGGTAACTACAAGCTGCTATTCAGATTCGCTAACAAGATACCCCTGCTATTCGACGAGAGGGGCGATGTGTGTAGGAAGGTTATTGAGAGCTTCAACTGGAGGCAGTATAGGGTTGATGACTCGACGCCAATAGCCATATTCATCCACGTGTGCTCGACGAGGATACCCTACAAGACTGCTGGCAAGGAGATGATAGCTGACGTAGAGGAGATAGAGGATGAGATAAGGCTAGCCTTGATGGACTGCGCCAGGGACTTGAGGAGGTACATATACAGGAAGATGAAGCTGATAAAGGAGCAGGAAAGGCTCAACCTGTTTAAGGCCTACATAACTGAGATAGCCGACGACGTGGTCAGGATAGTCGAGGAGGACAAGAAGAAACTCATGGAGCTCATGTGGAAGGTGGTGACTAAGCGTGGCAAGTCAAAGTAGAGGTGGGGATAGAGGAGATAGAAGCTGGATATCTGAGAGGATAGTACAGGTAATAAAGAAATATGTGCTTGCACCACTAAAGGCGGAGAAGATCCCCTACTTTGAGCTCCTAGCTAGGACTAAGGACAACGTGTACATAGACGAGCTCACTAACATCATAAGGCTTGGCAGCAAGAAGATTAGGAGGAAGCTTAGCGACATAGATGAGGCCAAGACGTTCATGAAGACCGTCCTTGTGGCTGCGATAATATATGAGGCGATAAAGTACAACAAGTACCCGACCATACGAGACGTCTACTACGACGCTAAGCACACGATACCGGGGACGAACATAGACACTGTTGACACCCAAGCTGAGTCTGACTCGATAATAGAGGATCTCGAGGTTATGCTAGGGGCTAGCAGGGAGGAGATGGGGCTTCAGACGGACGTTAAGTGTAAGGTCGTGGGCCTGATGAGAGTTAGAAGTGGGAGGGATATCATAGACTGCTCAAGGCAGGGTGAAGGTGGAGCCTATAGCCCGCCCACAAATGTGGATAGGCTTGAGTTCCTAGATGTCGACGCCGAGTACGTCTTAGTGGTCGAGAAGGACGCAGTCTTCAACACTCTCAACATGGAGAGGTACTGGGAGAAGAACAAGTGCATACTGATAACAGCTGGAGGGCAACCTGATAGGCCTGCTAGAAGGCTTGTGAGGAGGTTAAACGAGGAGTTCAACTTGCCCATATACGTGCTAACTGATGCAGACCCTTACGGGTTCTACATATACAGCGTCTACAGGATAGGCTCAATAACCCTCTCTCACGAAAGCGTTAGGCTTGCATGTCCAAAGGCTAGGTTCATAGGTGTAGCCGTAAGCGACATATACGAGTACAACTTGCCGAAGAACGTCATAATAAAGGCTAAGGACGCGGACATCAAGAGGGCTACGGAGCTCAAGACGTACCCGTGGTTTAAGTCGCCTGCGTGGCAGAGGGAGCTGGACCTCTTCCTGCAGCGCAAGGAGAAGGCTGAGATAGAGGCTTTCAGCTCTAAGAGCTTAGGATTCCTCGAGGAGAAGTACCTGCCAGAGAAGATAAGGAGCGGGCACTTCATAGTGTAACCCCAGTGAAATCGTGTGCTCAACGTCGGCTTTCAGTTATGGTTTGAGGAGCTGCAGCGAGTTTCAACGCGAGCATTAATAGCTCTACACCTATCATAAGCCTTAAATTTCGAATGACTTGGAATAAATAACTATGTTGGTATTACCTTGATCTCCAAAGCGCGGGGTGGAATTTGATGGAGGCCCTATGGAGGAAGCTGCCTGCTGGCCCTAACCCACCGAGAGAGGTCTACGTCATAGTTGAGGTTCCGAGGGGCTGTAGGAACAAGTACGAGATGGATCACGAGGTTGGGGCGATATTCCTAGATAGGGTTCTACACACAGCCTTCGAGTTCCCCTTTGACTACGGCATTATACCTAGGACTTGGTACTACGACGACGACCCCCTGGACGCAATGGTTCTTGTTAGATACCCCACATTCCCCGGATGCGTGATCCCTGTTAGGCCCATAGGGGTCATGAGGATGAGGGATGAGAAGGGGGAGGACACAAAGATACTGGCTGTTCCATCAGTGGACCCAGCGTTCAACGAGGTCGACGACGTCAGCAAGGTCCCGCAGCACATATTGAAGGAAATCGAACACTACTTCGCCCACTACAAGGACTTAGAGCCTGGCAAGTGGTCTAAGGTTGAGGGGTGGCTGGGAGCATCTGAGGCTTTGAGGCTCATCGAGGAGGCTTTGAGGCTCTACAAGGAGAAGTGGGGTTGAGGGTTTGAGAAACCTGTCGTTTGAAGATGGCTATGAGGTGGCCAAGCTCATAGCTAAAGGTGTGGATCTGCCGAGGCTTCAACGGATATACGAGGTGGTCAAGAAAGCCATGGAGTGCTTCAAGGAGGAGGGGGATGAGAGAGACTTCATGCTCGGCCTCGTGGAGGGGCTAGGCGAGATATCGAGGCTTAGAGAGGACATAGCTAGGATAATAAACGTCGCCAAGTCAATGGGGATATCGATTGAGGTTAACATAAGGTACGGCGAGGAGGTCTAGCTCTTGAGCTTGATGAGCAAGTTCAAGGGCTCTAAAGTCGAGATAAAACTTCAGAGAGGTAGTAGAAGCGAGATCCTCAGGGGGGTCATAGTTGACAGCGGCGAGGGCCTCATAGAGATTAAGTCCAAGAGGAGCACGTACCTAGTGCCCCTCTCAAACGTCATAGCAATTAAGGTTTTAAAGAGGTGACTCTAGAAGCTAACAGCTCTACCGCTGAGTTTTGGAGGTCCCGGTGTTGGTGAAGGAGCACTGGCTAGATGAGTTTGTGTCGAGCATAATGAAGGTCTCCAAGGAACACGTCGTGGCTAGCGGAACCTCGATATCGGGGTCAGCTCACATAGGCAACATAGCCGACCCCCTATACGCCTACGCCGTTGCTAAGGAGGTTGAGCGTAGGGGAGGTAGGGCTAGGGCGATATGGGTTGCGGACGACATGGACCCCCTCGACAGCGTCCCTCCACCAATACCCAGCGACTTCAAGAAGTACTTGGGGATGCCCTACACGGACATACCAGACCCCTACAAGTGCTGTTCAAGTTGGGCTGAGCACTTCACTAAGGAATTCCTAGACGCCGTCGACAAGCTCAAGCTCGAAGTCCAAGCAGTATCAGGGGCTGAGATGTATAGAGATGGAACATACCTACCGTGGATTAGGGTCTCTCTCAAGGAGGCTAGGGTCATAAGGAACATACTGCTTGAGGTTAGCGGCACATCTAAGCCCAACGACTGGCTTCCCTACATGCCTGTATGCGAGAACTGCGGTAAGATAGGCACTACCTACGCCTACGACTTCTCAGGTGATAAGGTCCTCTACAAGTGCATTGTCGACGTGGGTTACGCTAAGGGATGCGGCTACGAGGGCGAGTGCGACATCAAGAGTGGGAGAGGTAAGCTTCAGTGGAGGGTTGAGTGGGCCGCTAGGTGGGCTGCTCTAGGCATCACCGTGGAGCCATTCGGCAAGGAGCACGCAGCGGCTGGAGGCTCCTACGACACGAGTAAGGTCATAGTCAAAACGGTGTTCGGCAGAGACCCTCCGATACCCCTCACTTACGAGCACGTAATGATAGGCGGGAGGAAGATGTCAAAGTCCAAGGGCAACATATTCACGCCAGCTCAATGGTTTGAGGTGGCTCCACCTGAAACCCTCAAGTTCTTCTTCTTCAGGGCTCACCCCATGAGGCACAAGGACTTCAGAGTTGAGGACCTCCCCAAGCTCGTCGGGGAGTACGAGAAGGCTGAGAGGGTTTACTACGGCTTCGAGGTCATTCAGGACCCCAAGATCTCGAGCTTAGCCAAGAGGAACTACGAGCTCTCTCAGCTTGATGGGCCTAGGCCCATCATGCCCATACAGTTGCCCTACGACTTCGCAGTTGTGCTTGTCCAGCTCTACCCCAATATAACCATGGAGAGGCTCCTCGAGATCCTCAGGCTCACAGGCCACTTGTGGAGGGAGCCGACTAATGAGGACCTGGAGCTCATGAAGCTCAGGCTTAAGCACGCCTCTACGTGGGTTGAGAAGTATGCACCTGAAGGCTTAAGGCTTAAGCTGCTCGAGGACCCCTCAACAGTTAGGGGGTTGTTGACGGATAAGCAGAGAGAGGCTTTGAGGAGAGCTGCCTCCATCATCATGGAGAGGGAGTGGAACCTCAACGAGCTTAACAATAAGCTATTTGACCTAGCTAGGAGCATGGGGCTGCCTCCAAGCCAGTTCTTCGAGGCAGCCTACATGGCGCTCATGGGCAGGAGGTCTGGGCCGAGGCTCGTAAACTTCATAGCTGCAATAGGGAGGGAGAAGGCAGCTGAGATGTTTCTCAGGGCTTCAGTTTAAGTAACATAGCTACTCTATGTTTAAATAGAGGGAAGGTGAGTAAAGGCTGTACTAGAATGTAGACCTCCTTCTGGGTTTACATTCTGGTCAAAGACTTGAAGAGAGGTGAGAATGTATGAGTTTTAGAGGGGATTTCAAGCCGAGGCTCCCCAAGCCTGTGGTGCTAGGACAGGAGTACGACGTCGACATATCCGAGGTGAGCAGGAGAGGTGATGGATTGGCTAGGATACAGGGCTTCGTGATATTCGTGCCGGGGACGCAGAAGGGCGATAAGGTTAGGATCAGGATAACGAAGATAGGGCGTAGGTATGCTGTAGGAGAAGTAGTTGATTGACTGTATCGGTTTTGTAGAGATTAGAGGAGTATGATGGTGTTACCTCCAACCTTCTTAGCTTTTCTCAATGCTCTCAAAGCCATGACGACCTCCGGGTCCTTCTTAGCTTTAGCCAGAGGCTTTGGCTTCAATGAGGTTATGGGCCCCACGTAGACCCCTATGCTTATGGTGGCGTTGGGGCTAGTCCTCCTCCCCAGCTCCTCGACCTCTCTCCTAATGCTCTCTAGATCCTCTAGTAGCTCATCTAAGTCCAAGTCTACGAACTTTACTATCGCCTCCTCGGTCCCCCTCTCCTCGTCTAAGCCGTGGACTACCACTCCTCTATGCCTCAACGCCAGCTTCTCGATTAAGGCTGTCAGAGTACCAGTTATTATGTTTGGGCTGTACTCAGTCCACCCCATGCTTCTCGTAATCTCCTTAAACCTATCCAAGTCGAGTGCAACTGTAACCCCTATGGTTTGCCTCTCCCTCAAGGCTGTACACCAAACATAGCGGCTTCATGGGCTTGTTGGAAGCACGCTTTTATCCTCCACCACCTCTGCTACTCATAGGGGCCTCGATGAGCACCTCCCCCTTTGACCGAGCTCTATGAGGGTTAGTGGGGTTTAGCGAGAGGCTCCCGCCTGAGCTTCGTCTATAGCTTCTTTAACCATTCTCATAAGCCTGTTTAGGAGGTCATGAGCGCTATCTCTGTCCTCAGCTTCGCATAGAACCCTTATCTTGGGCTCAGTTTGAGATGGCCTCACAAGCCCCCACCCCTCCTTAAACCACACCTTAACTCCATCGGTTAGGTCGACAGCCTCACCTGAGAGGTTTCTCTTCAGCTTGTCCATGACGTATCCGTACTTTGGAGGCTCACACGTCAAGTAGCCCCTCACTTGGTGGTACCTCGGGATCTCCTTGACTATCTCCGATAGCCTCTCTCCGCGTGAAGCTATGGCCTCGACTATGAGCGCAGCTCCGAAGACTCCATCTCTAGCCTTGTTGAAGAAGGCTGGCACAATGCCTCCACTACTGCCCTCTCCACCTATTGGCGCCTTAACTCTCTCGATGAGCTCCACCACCTTAGCCTCTCCTACTGGGCTCCAGTACAGCTTGACTCCTAGTTGCTGGGAGATCCACTTGAAAACCATTGATGAAGCGATGTTGACTACTAGGGGGCCTCTACGCTTGGAAAGCACGTGCATGGAGGCTACAGCTAGCCCGTAGTCTTCAGGTAGAACTTCGCCTTCCTCGGTTACGCACACAAGCCTATCGGCGTCGCAGTCATGGGCGAACCCCACGTCGGCCCCATAAGCCTTGACCGCCTCGGCCAAGTCCTTCAAGCTATTCCTCGTGGGCTCTATGGGCCTCGCGAAGACACCTGGAGCTGAGTTTATAGTCACGACTTCGCATCCCACCCTCCTGAGGAGCATGGCTGTAGCTTCAAATCCAGCTCCTCCACCGGGGTCCACTACTACCTTGATGTTTTGTCTACGTATCAAGTCAACGTCGAGGTGCTTAACAGCTTCGTCTAGGTAGTGCGGCAATGGATTGAAGCTTAAAGTGGCTCCACTACGCTTAGCTTCTATGCGCACTTCGCCCTCGAAGAACCTCTTAACCACCTCCACATCTCTAAGCAATCCCTCTCT
>Ga0164311_10000088_pt1 | contig 32541 bp, 29 predicted proteins | sample GuaBasSedimGuay2_FD_121796 | JGI IMG/M metagenome (GOLD analysis project Ga0164311, IMG submission 121796) | Subseafloor sediment microbial communities from Guaymas Basin, Gulf of California, Mexico - Guay2, Core 4569-9, 9-12 cm | ecosystem: Environmental > Aquatic > Marine > Hydrothermal vents... | reverse complement strand
TCCATTTCTGTTGGCGCGAATTTCATCAGCGAAAGAATATCGGCGTAGCTAGACTGTGCCAGCGTGAGAATCGAGGAGACCGTCGCCATGCCAAAGTAGATCAAGGAACCCCACCACGCCCACGCCTTTAGCCTCAACGAGCCCCAGACCAGACACACCAAACACGCTATCAGGAGATCGAGCAGAGCAATCCCCTGAAGATCATACAGGAAGGTTCCAAAGAAGGGGACAATACCATTGAACAGAATAGGGATGTGCAGGGCAAAGATGTAGAATATGTACAGGGAACTCAGCACGAGCGCCGGCAGCGGAAGCTCTTCGATCCAGTAGGTCTTTGGATCATGGACCTCGAACGTCAAGCGGACATTGCGGCAGCGGTAAAATCGAATCAGCAACCCCGGCAGCGCCAGATAAGACAACACTAACGCGATTGCCACGATCACGACAGCAGCCACAGACAGTTCTTTGGCTGTCACCAGCATCAAGAACAGCACGACTATCAGGGGCAAACCGACCACCAGCCAGAACCAGAGCAGGGTCAGAGACAGCTTTCTGGCCCAACGGCGCACTTTCAAGTGTCCATATCCAAGGGGGATTGCCACTGCTGCGATCAGGTAGTAACCGCCGATCTGACAGGCTATGTTGCCGAACATGAACGAGCCAAATCCAAAACCTTCATAGTGGAAACGGCCGCCCTCAGAGAAAAGGTAGAAACAATACATCTCGACCGGCCCCAGGATAGCGGCGGCTATGCCGACCAGTAGCAAAAGGGCCCCGATGGCGACGAGAACAAAGGTCCGATCTTTATAATCTAGATTGCCTGCATGTATTTCCATGACGAACCCGCCTCAAATTCTCTATTCCAGATTGCGTGCCACGGTCTGGTGCAGCACGATGTAAAACGTCTGGACGTCGGGATCGCGCGGATCGTGCACGTCATCGAACAGAATCGTGACCAGTACCCAGCGCTCCCGTTCGAGGGCCAGGTCGGCCCACATGCGGGTGCCGTAATCGTCGGTGGTGCGCCCCGCCGACTGGAACCAGTAGGCAGCCGAGGCCAGGCTGTGGCCCTCCCCGTCGCTCAGGGAAAGAAAGCGCACGGGAAAATCGGGAGCGACCAGGTAGGTGCGCGAGTCGTCGAGCGATAGTCCGTAGACCTCGAAGCAGCGCTCCGGCCAGTGCTGGGCGCGCCAGGTGTTGCTGGTGATGAGGATCATTGAGCCTGTGATATCGCGCCACTCAAAGCGCAGCCTGGTGGCCGAATTGGCGCCGCCCCGGGTCAGCCATTCGATCTCGTCGGGTCGGAGCGGCATTGGCTCGGTGACCAGCCCGGCCGGGAACTCCCACGTCGGCGCGGCCTGCGCCAGCCCGGTCTGCGGGCGGGGGGTGTAGACGAGCGCCATCGCCAGTATGACCGCCGCCAGAGCGGGTGCCAGCCACGCCGGGCGGGTAAGGTCGGGTTGGCAATCCGACCCACGCGCGACCGGTTGCAGCCGCAGGAGCACGACCACGGCTGCGCAGGCCACGACGAAGCCGAGCACGCCGAGCGGAACGTGGATCATCTCGGCGACCGTCTCCCAGCCCGCCACCTGCCCGACGACGACCAGCACGCCGACGCGGGCCACGTTGGCGGCGAGCAGCAGCGCGGCGAAGGCCAGCGCGGTCAGGAGCCAGCGCAGGTTGAGCCGCCGCCGCTCGATCCAGGTCGCGGCGATGAGGAACAGCGCGCCGGTCCACAGGCTCTTGACCCCGCTGCACGGCACGTCCACCTGCGAGACGCCGTTTTCCAGCACCAGGATGGTGTCCACGCCGACGGACGCGACGCCGGCCCCCGCCAGCCCGTCGCGCACGAGGGCGGCGGTGAAGATGCGGGCGGGGTAACCGACGAAGGTTTGCAAGTGCTCGCCGAAGGGGAGCGCGCCGATGAGCAGCAGCAGCGCGGCCGGCAGCCCCTCGCGCCAGCGAGCCGGCTCCATCCACAGCCCCAGCAGCCCGTAGCTGGCTAACCCGAACAGGCTGGCCGAGATGGTGTTGATGTCGAGAAAGCGTTCGACGAGCAGGTAGAGCGCCGAGCCGCCGAGGACAAGGGTCAGCGCCGGGACGGATAGCTGCGGCGACGCGTCGAGCCGCGGATGCACGCGCCCTGGGAGCACACGCCCCCCTCGCGCAAGCGAGGTGCGCACGCGGACGGCAATCAGCACGGCCACGCCGACAAGCACGATCTGGTTGGTGCGAAAGTCCTCGCGCGAAAAGATGATCGAGAGGTAGCCGAACATACCTTGGTAGAGCCACAGCCACAGGCCAACCACGCCCACGTTGGCGGCGATGCGGGCGACGCGATTGGCTGTTGTGTGTGTCAGTGTATTGTCAGTTGACATACTATCGAGCGCTGTTAAGCGCCGCGCTCAGTCCGGCGGCGTAGGGGTGATGACCATCACCTCGACCGCCACCCAGCCGTCGTTGTCGCTCAGGATATCGTCGTCAATGCGCAGGTAGAGGGGGCCGGATTCGTTCGCCCGCCAGCGGACGCGTTGCCCCACGTAAAACGGTTCTCCGTCCTCGCCGATGCGCCCGATCAGCGCGCCACCGGGCACGTTGGGCAAGGGGTAGAAGGCAGGCGAACTGTAGCGCCGGTGTCCCTCCGGCCCGTGGTACTCGCCCGGCGTGTACAGCCACGTACCCTGGGCCAGGATGCGCACCTCGTCCCCTTCGCGCACGCGCACCCCTACGCTCTGCCAGCTCCGGTAGGCAAAGATGCGGGGATTGGTGAGCGATTCCTGATACACGGGGAGCACTGTCGCCTGTGCCGCCAGCGCGACCAGCCCAATGGTCGCGATCAGGGTCAGGGCTACCAACATGAGTGATTTTTTCATGGTCATCCTCTCCGTCGAGACCCTAAGGGTTTTGGGTTGTCACTCGCCGGACGATGGGCTTGCCGGCAGCTCTGCGGGGGGCGCATCTTCGCCGCGCAGGTCTACGATGGGGGTGCCGTCGCCACTGATGACCCATTTGCTGTTCTCCTTCAACTCCTGGGCGATCAGGTATTGGAGGTACATCTCGGCCAGGTCGCCCTGGCCCTCTAGTTCCGAGAGAATGGCGCGCACCGCCAATTGCTGGGCCGCGGCGATCTCGGTGATCTGATACGCCTCCGCGTCCGCCTGCCGCTGGGCGACGTAGAACTCGGCATCGGCCAGCGTCTTTTGCTGGGCCGCCTCGGCCTGGGCCTGCTCCTGGCGCTGCACGGCCACCATGCGGTCCTTAATAGCCGTCATCACCTCGTCCGGCGGCGAGGCGCTCTGCATCTGCACAGTGATGAACTGGACGCCGTACTGCTCCTCTTTCTCCCGCAGCGCCTCCACCACCTCCTGATTCATGGCGGCCCGACTGTGCATCACGACCGTCATCGCCTTGGTGTTGACCACGTCCCGCAGCTTGCCCTGCACGAACTCGAATACGATACGCTCCGGGTCGTCCACCTCCAGGGCATATCGTTGGGGATCGGTCACGCGGTAGGTGTATTGGAGCGAGACGTCCATGGTCACGTCGTCGGAGGTCATGGCCGCCAGTTGTTCGACGTAGCCCAGCCGCTCGTTGACTTTGACGATGATGACAGTGTCCGCCAGCGGAATCTGCACGTGCCAACCCGGTCCTTCCACAGCGACGAACCGACCGCCGCGCAGGTGCAGCCCACGCTCATATTCGTGGATCTTGTAGATCGCGGCCCGGCCCAAAAAGATCACGGCGGCCAACAGGATGAAGGCGGCCAGTATGACGACGGCCACTTTGTAGAATCGTTCCAGGGTATTGCGTGAAGGGGATGCTACAGTCTCGGTCATTGTTCTACCTCCGAAGGATTGAAGATTGGGTGATGGTGATTTGGAGATGGATGATTTAAGATCTACAGATTTGAGATTTGGAAAGCTGCGCGAAACATCGTGATAAGAGAGGAAAACTCTCACAGGTTGGCGCCCAAAACCCCGGTAGGCTGTTTTTTGTAGGATGAAGAACGCCGCAGGGGTTTTGGCCCTTTTTCAAGTTGTTTCTTAGCAGTAATTTGTGCTTTTGCGCCGTCTCCAGTAAATCCGTCAATCTTAAATCAACAGTGACTGCCCAGACCATAGTTACACAGAGATACACGGAGAAAAAGCTTAAATTTCTTTTCAGTTCTCTGTGAATCTCTGTGCCTTCTCAGCGAATCTCTGTGTCCAAATTAGACTGTCTGGGTAGTTACAATCAACAAATCATAAATCACTTTGATGCTTCCAGCTTACCAGAATCAGAGCGGTTTGTCTACTGTAATTTCATACAGTTCTACCTGTAGATTCCTACAGGGCGATCAAACAAAAAGAGCCCGGCGCTCGGCGCCAGGCACCTCCCAGTCTATCCCTGCTCTACTACATCAAGGGGCGATGCCGTGCTCCGTGGCCCACATCGCCGCCTCCACCCGCGAGGCCGCTCCCAACTTGTGCAGAATATTGCTGACGTGAAATTGCGCTGTTCGCTCCACCACCTGCAGCTTGAAGGCGATTTCCTTATTGCTCAATCCTTCTGCTACCAGCCGCAGCACCTCTAGCTCCCGTTTCGTCAGACCGCCCGGTTGTTCTCCTCGCGCCCAGGCCGTCACCGTGGCCGTCACCGTTGGGCTAAAGTATCCCTTGCCTCGCGCCGCAGCCCGCACCGCGGCCACGATCACGCTCGGCGCTTCGTCCTTCAGCAGGTAGCCCACGGCGCCCGCTTTCAGCATCCCGCGCACGTACCGTTCATCGTCGTAGGAGCTGAGGGCCAGTACGCACGCCGGCAAGTTCCGCCGCCGAATCTCGCGCGCCACATCCACGCCCTCCACCTCCGGCAGTTCGCAATCCAGCACGACCACGTCGGGCTGTGCTGTCTCAATCAACGCCAGCGCTTCCGCGCCGTTCTCTGCCTCGCCCACCAGTTCCACGTCGGGCGCGCGCTCCAAGAGCACCCGCAACCCCAAGCGTAGGGCGGGGTGATCGTCGACCAGCAGCACACGGATGGTCTCGCTCACGGTTTCCCTTTCAACAGCAAGTCGAATTCCTCCGCCGCGTCCAGCAACCGGCCCGGCTGTCGCGTGAGGCTAAAGTATTCCCACTGCGTGTCGTGCGGGAAATAGTCCAGGAACCAGCACAATGCCTTGATCTGTGGCTCCTCGTTGATCACCCCCAGCGCGGCCGTCAGCCAGCCGCGAGGGTAGTTCTGCGCCGGAGGGACACTTTCGTCGGGGGCAAAGGTGTTGGCGACGGTGAGGTATACCGGCAGCCCGCGCGTCGTGGAATAGGCATTGACAATGTCCAGCCACTCCCGGTAGACGCGGAACCCGGCCTGGGCGCCGTTCCACTCCCCCCGCTTCAGATCCAGCCGCGGCTCCTCGTCCGCGTCCCGTCCGGCCAGTTCCGGCGCGGCGGGGCGGCCCGCAGCCTGGACGGCAAAGCCATCGGGCGCGGTCAGCGGAATGCCAGTGGCCGCTTTCGCCCGCGCCCCTTCGTCCAGCGCAGCTATCAGTGTGTTCGCATAGTTGAGCCAGGGCGCATCTATCTCGTAGCGCTGCTCCCCATCCTGGTCGGTGGTCCACGGCTGTACCGGGCCAACGAGCACGCGCACGTGGGGGTTATCCGCCCGCATCACCTGCACTGCGTTATCGGCGTGGGCGATCTCTTCGCCGTAGCCGTTGAAGACGCGCGCGTACCATTCCGGCGTCACCGGGTGGGCCGGGGCCAGAGAGTTGCTGTCCAGCGAGTTGTAGCTGCTGCCGAGGAAATAGCCGTACACGTCTCGCAGGCGCTCGTCCCGGGCCAGCCGTTGCAGGTATTGGAGATACTGGGACAAGGCTAGATAATCGCCCGCCGGAGGCAAGCTCTGGCCATAGTCGTAATCCACCCGCACCAACACACGCAGCCCTTTTCCCGCAGCTTGATGGACGCGCGCGGCCAGGTCGTCTATGCCCCAGTGCTCCTCCTCGGCCATCAGCGCGTAGGTCAGTTCCACGTTCCATCCGCTGCGGCCGTGCCAGTCTCGCTCCGGGTTGGCAAAGACGAGCCCCAGTTTGGTGGGCAGCGGATTGGTCTGAGCAGCGGGCGGCCCCGTTCCTATCGTCATGCGCCCCCGTTCTATGCAGCCGGTGTGGCAATCGCGGTAAAAGACGAGCGTGCATCCCCCATCCTCTGGGACGACGAATTTCCACTCCCACACCAGGGCGTCGTCGGGGCCGGTGGGCCATCTCTTGGCCTGGGCCGGCTGCCCATCCACCGTGAGCAGGACGTAGCTCCACGGAACGCCGTCCGTTACCCGCAGGGTGGCCTCCTGACCGGGGGCGGGGGCGGGCGGCGATAGCCGCATCTGGGGCCAAAGCAGGCCGATCGGGTCGCCGCCGGGTATGATCACCACTTGCCCAGAGATGGGCAGCAGCCAGTAGCCGCCCAACAGGACCAGGAGCGGTAGTATCCACCACCACTTCCGCAACCAAGTGTTCACGCCCTCACCTCCTCCGGCAAAATCGACAGGACAAAGCGCACGCGCGTACCCGTCTCCTCACCCACGGTGCGGCTTTGCAGTTCCAGGCGGCTCTGGTGACGGCGCAGGATTTCCTCCACCAGCGTCAGTCCCAAGCCGCTGCCCTCTATCTTGCGGGGGACGGCGCGGTAAAAGCGGCGAGTGACGTGCGGTAGGTGCTCGGCCGGGATGCCGGGGCCGGTGTCACGCACGATGCACTCAACCCCCTCCTCCACCCGCCCCAGCGAGACGATCACCCGGTCGCCAGGTCTGGAGTATTTGATGCCGTTATCCAGGAGGTTGAGAAAAACTTGCAAGAGACGGCCTTCCTGCCCCACGACGAGAGGCAGAAGGGTTTGAGCATGCAAAGAGAGGTCAATCTCTCGCCCCTCCGCCTGGGGCGCGCTCTGAGCAATGGCCTGCTCCACTAGGGCCAGGAGGTCCACAGGCCGCCGCTCAATCTCGACACTGGTTTCCAGGCGGCCCAGCTCAAGCATCTGGTTGATCAGCCGGGCCATGCGCCTGGTCTCTGTCTGCAACAGATGGAGCGACTGTTGGCGAATCTCCTCAGAGACGTCAGGTAGGAGCAGAATTTCCAGATGGGTCAGGATGGTGCCGATGGGGGTGCGCAGTTCGTGGGAGAGCGCGCTGAACAGGTAGCTGGCGGCCTGCTCAGCCCGGTGCTGGGCAGTGGCCTCCATCACCACGACGATGTCCATCTCGTTCCAGGGAGTGACCCACCAGCGGACGACCCGGTCTGAGGGAAGCGAGACGCGGCGGTAGCGCCCCATCGCCCCCATCTCCTGCCGCGCCGCTCCCCGGTCTTCTTCCAGGAGCGGAACCCAGGCCGCTTCGGGGAGCAGGCCATCGGGTGAGGTCAGCCCCAGCAGGCGGCGAGCGTAGGGGTTGGCGTAGCGATAGGAGCGCGGGCCATCCAGCATCAGCCAGCCAAAGGAGGCGCGTTCCAGCACGGTATGCACGCCCTCCGGGGTGAGGGGCGAGGCCCGGCGCTCTCTACGCCGCCATCGCGCCAGCCGGACGGTCAACGAGACGATGGAGATCGTCGCCAGCAGGAGAACAAAGATCACCCAACGCAGGTCGAGGAAGAGCATAGTGGGCTAATTATACGGGAGAAGTGGGCAAGTAGGCAAGTTCGCGTATTGGTTGCAATTTGCAACCAGAAATGGTATAATCAGGATAGGAGGTGGACATATGTCTATTTTGCACGTGCGGAATGTTCCCGAGCCACTGTATGCACGCTTGAAACAACGGGCAAAGACACAGCGCCGCTCGTTGAGCGCAGAAGTCGTCACCTTGCTGGAATGGGCCGTCGAGGAAGTAGAGCGTGCGTCGCAAGTTTCCCTGGCGACAATTCGTCGCCGTCGCTTTTTCGAGCCTGCCGCTGTCAACGCGCCTGATAGTACAACACTGCTGCGCGAGGACCGCGAGCGATGATAGCGGAACGAGGGGAAAACTTTGATTGTGTGGTTGATGCCAGCGTAGGAATCAAGCTCTTTCTAGTCGAGCCACTTTCGAATCGAGCTGATGTGCTGTTCGACCGCTTGACCGACGACCCACCGAGCCGGTTCTATGTGCCGGACTTGTTCTTTATTGAATGTACCAACATCCTGTGGAAATACGTACGGCGCTTCAATTATCCTGCGGACGCGGCGCGGCAGGATGTCGCAGACCTCGCCCAGTTGCCATTGAGGGCCGTTTCCAGCGCGGCGCTGGTGGACAAAGCTCTGGCCCTGGCTATACAGCACGGCAGTACCGCTTACGATTCAGTGTACGTTGCTCTGGCAGAACGATTATCGGCGCCCCTGGTGACGGCCGATGAAGCGTTGGTGCGTCGTTTTACCGGTACCAACCTGGATGTGCATTTCCTGGGCGATTGGCCCTGGTGATTTTAGTCTCCCCGCCGCAAGAGACGCAACGCCGCCTCGGCCAGGATGGCGGCCCCGATGGGGAGGCAGCGCTCGTCAACGTCAAAGCGCGGATTGTGGTGTTTGCGCTCGTCCCCTTCGATGCGGCAGCCCAGCATGAACATTGCGCCCGGTGCAAGATCGGTAAACACGCCAAAATCCTCGGCCCCCATCTCTGGCTTGTTAGGCCGGACGTGTTCCTCTCCGTCCAACAGTTCGACGGCCACGTCGCGGATGAGGTCCACCACCTCCGCATCGTTGAGCAGGGGCATATCGCCAAGCTCAATGTGGAGCGTATAGTCGCCGCCGAGCGTCTGGGCCATCTTCAATGCCCGCTCGATCTCGGCGTGAATCTGTTCCCGCACCTCCAACTCCATAAAGCGGATCGTGCCGGACATTTTGACGCTCTCCGGGATCACGTTCTCCGCTTGCCCGCCGTGGATAGAACCGATGCTGACCACCGCAGGGGCGGCCGGATGCAGGCGGCGGGAGACGATGCCATGCAGCGCCAAGATAACGTGCCCTGCGATATAGATCGGGTCCACCACCTCGTGAGGCATCGCCCCGTGCCCCCCCTGACCGATGACAGTCGCGTAAAAGGTATCCACCCCGGCCGAGACCGGGCCAGCGCCGACGATAATATCGCCGACGGGCAGCGCGGCGTCCACGTGCAACGCCAATACTGCATCCACGTCCTCCATCGCGTCATCCTCCACCATGCGGGGCGCGCCGCTGATTCCCTCGTCGTCCCCCACCTCCTCGGCCGGTTGGAAGAGAAAGCGCACCGTGCCGGGGAATTGCTCCTCTGACAGCAGCGTCGCCACGCCCAGCGCGATGGCGACGTGGCAATCGTGGCCGCAGGCGTGCATCACGCCTGGGACCTGCGAGGCATAATCCACGTCGTTAGTCTCTTGGATGGGGAGCGCGTCCATGTCGGCGCGGATAGCGATGATGGGATGCCCCTCTCCCCGTTCCGCCGCCACACCGGTGCGTCCCACGCCGGTGCGGACCCGGTAGCCTAAGGGCGTCAATATCTCCGCCACGCGGGCGGAAGTGCGCGTTTCTTGAAATCCCAGCTCGGGGTGCGCGTGGAACTCGCGCCGCCAGACGGTTAGTTGTTCTTTGATTTTTTGGGCGTGTTGCAACATATATGGTTTCTCTCTCCATCTGAGAAACCGGGTTTTTTCTGAAAAAACCCGGTTTCTGCACCTAACGCATCAGCAGATAATGGCAGGCCGAGATAGCCGATTTGGCTCCCTCGCCGACGTGCACCAGCACTTGTTCAGACACGTGAGTCACGTCGCCGGCAGCGAACACTCCCGGCCAGTTGGTGGCGCAGTAGGAGTCTACGATGATGTGCCCGCGACTGTCGCAATTCACCCACTCCCGCACCAGCCCCGAGTTAGGAGTACGCGCCAATTTGACGAATACCCCTTTGACCGGTATCTCGCGCACCTCGCCGTCAGGCATCGCCGCCACGATGTACTCTACAGACGCATCACCGCCCACCTCCTGCACCCTCGCATCCTTGATAACTTGTACATTCTCCATCTGGTCGAGTTTGCTGACCAACGGGGTCGTTACCAGCGGTTCGTAGGCCAGTAGATAGACCCGATGCGCCTTGTGGGCCAGGCTCGCCACGGCCCACTGGGCGCGCCGTCCCTGCCCGACCACGGCTACATCTTTGCCCAGGAACAAACCGGCGTGGGTATCCACCGAATAACTCAATCCCCTGCCGGCCAGGCGCTTTTCGCCCAGGACGTCCAGACGTTGCGGCTTGGCGCCGGTCGCTATAACGAGGGATCGTCCCTCGTAGTGGTGACCTTGCACGGTTTCCAAGACAAAGTGGTCTTCTACAGGCGTCACCTCGGTCACAGTGTCAAAATCGCGCACAAAGTCCAAATAGTCGAGTTGGCGACGGAAAGCGTCCAGCAATGTCTCGCCGGTGATGGTCTCCCGGCCCTCCATGTCCTCCACCTGCATGGCGTAGGTGGTCTGGCCGCCCCACTGCGCGGCGATGATCAGTGTTTCCAGGCGTTGGTTGATGGCTGTCGCGGCGGCAGTGATGCCTGCCGGCCCGCCGCCGATGATGATTAGATCATACATTGTCATTCCTCCTCTCGGGCCCATTCCGCCGGTACAGGCGGGATGAGTTCCTTCTCCATCAAAAAGTGGGTCATATCCTGCGCCTGGCGGATGGTATCTTTTGCCATAGCAAGCAACTCGTCGCGAGAAAAGCTCAGACGGGCCAGGCCTTGTTCCTGCGCCTTCACGCCGACCGCGGCCGCCTCGCGGGGAAAGACTTCCCAATCCGCCATCGTCGGCAGGATGTGATCGTCTTCGATCCCTCGTTCCTCGGCGCAGCGAGCCAGTTCGCGGGCGGCGGCGACGGCCATTTCGTCGGTGATGGTCGTGGCCCGCACGTCCAGCACGCCGCGGAAGATACCGGGGAAGCCCAGCGAGTTGTTGATCTGGTTGGGAAAGTCACTGCGGCCCGTGCCCACGATACGCGCCCCGGCCTCTTTGGCTTCCCAGGGCCATATCTCGGGGATGGGGTTGGCGCAGGCAAAGATGATGGCGTCATCGGCCATCCCTTTCACCCACTCCGGCAGGATCGTGCCCGGCCCGGGCTTGCTGGCCGCGATACAGACGTCGGCGCCGCGCATGGCTTCTTTGATGCCGCCGCGCCGCCCTTCGGCGTTGCTGTTCTGGCAAATGCGCCACTTATCTACGAACTCGATCTTGCGCTGCGCGATGTCATCCCGCTCTGGGTGCAGGATGCCCTTGCTATCGCAGGCGACGATGTGGCCGAACGGGACGCCGCTGGCCAAGATCAGGCGGAGTGTGGCAACGTTGGCTGCGCCGGTGCCGATGACGGCAAATTTGGCCTCCTCCACCTGCTTGCCCACCATCTTGAGCGCGTTGATCGCGCCCGCCAGGATGACGGTGGCCGTCCCCTGCTGATCGTCGTGCCAGACCGGAATTTTGACCTCAGGGTCGGTGCGCAGCATGTCGAGCACGCGGAAGCACTTGGGCTGTGAAATATCCTCCAGGTTGATTCCGCCGAAGGAAGGCTGGATCAGTTTGACGGCCAGCATGATGCGATAGGGGTCTTTGGTATCCAGGCAGATGGGGACCGCGTCCACGCCGCCCAGGTATTTGAATAGCAGCGCCTTACCCTCCATCACTGGCAGCCCGGCCCAAGGGCCAATATCGCCCAGGCCCAGCACGCGGGTACCATCTGAGACGACGGCGACTGTGTTCCCCTTGTTAGTGTGCTCATAGACCAGGTTTTGGTCCTCGTGGATGGCGCGGCAGGAAGCGGCCACGCCGGGCGTGTACCAGATAGCGAAATCATTGACATCACGGATGACGCATTTGGGCGCGGTTTGTATCTTGCCCCGGAAGAAGGGGTGCAACCGCATCGCATCCTTAGCCGGTTCTTTGGCTTTGGCGAGTAATTCTTCTTTGGTAAACTTCTTGCTATCAGATGGATGCGGCCGCATCGCGTCCTCGGCCGTTTTTTTGGCCTTGGCCAGCAGTTCTTCTCTAGTTACTTTCATGGGTTTACTCCTTCCTAAAAACAGTCTATTTGTTCCAAGTCTTTGACCGAAGGTAAGAGTGGCGAGAGCCTGCTGCGGGGCGGAGTATGATCGCAGTCGGTAGAAAGGGGAAAATCCCGACTGGGCGCGATGGAGGTCGCAGGGGTAGTTAGGCAACGCAAGATGCGGGGCGCGAGCCTGTATGCCATAGTATCATTATTGTAGCACCACTGTGACGGTAATACAAGTGATATGTGTCATCTTCACCTACGTCACATTCCGCGTGTATCGAAAAGCGGGACATTCCCAGACGCGACTGGGAGTGTCCCGAAATATTGAGATGGTGCGATTTTTCGACTTGGGCAACTAGGACACGGACAAACACGGGGCTGTGCACACGAATTTCTATTGAGATCAGCAGCTTGTCGGAGTGAAATCGTATCTTCTCAATATTCCGGGATGATTATACCGTAGCCGCGATTTCTATATCGCGCCAGCCCCGCGAGGTATGGAAACCTTGGCTGCATTGCCCCGACTTTCGCCGGATTTGACAATCCGGCGAGAGCACACTTTGTGTGACAAGTCTCTCCGATAGACTGCTAGTCCGTGAAATTCGTGTTTGTCCGTGTTCAATGATTTAGCTGCACAGGTAGCGATTTTTTTGGTTTATATTCAATAGAGTGGGCCTCAGATGCCCAGGTAGGCTTGGCGCACGTGTTCGTTTTGCCCCAGGTCGCGACTGACGCCCTCTAGCTCGACTCGCCCCTCGGCGAGGACGTACGTATAGTCACTCACTGCCAGGGCCATCTGCACGTTTTGTTCCACCAAAAGCATGGTGAGACCGGCTTTTTTCAATTGACCGAGGGTTTCAAAAATATCCAGCACCAAAACGGGCGCCAGGCCAAGCGAAAGCTCGTCCAGCATCAGGATAATGGGTTCGGCCATGATGCCTCTCGCCACGGCCAGCATCTGCTGCTCACCGCCGCTCAACGTGCCTGATGTTTGGTCTTTGCGTTCTTTGAGGCGCGGGAACATCTCAAAGACGCGCTCCAGATTGCGTTTGGCGTGAGGACGCGCCCGTTTGGGTGAGGCGCCCATTTCCAGGTTCTCAGCTACACTCATGTCGGTGAACAGTTGGCGGCCTTCGGGCACCAGCACCAGACCCAGTTCGGCCTTGGCGTGCGGGGGCAAACGGGTGACGTCCTGCCCGTTAAACCAGATAGAACCCTTCCAGGGACGGTTTAGGCCCATCACGCTTCGCAAGAGGGTGGTTTTACCGGCCCCATTTGTCCCAACGAGTGAGGTCAACTTGCCCTCCTCGGCGGTCATAGTGGTACCCCAAAGAATTTGCACTTCGCCGTAACCGGCGGCTACGTCATGAACTTTTAATATCGTCATTGGTCTCATTCCCCGTTACCATTTTGCTGCATCAGACGTTCGGCCAGCTTGGGATCGCCCAGGTACGCCTTGATCACCAGATCGTTGTTCGCGATCTCTTCGGGTGTGCCTTCGGCAATCAGTTTTCCAAAGCTCAACACCAGGATGCGGTCAGACACGTTCATGATGGCGTGCATCACGTGTTCGATCATGACGATGGTGATACCCCGATCGCGAATTTCGCGGATCGTCTCCAACATAGCGTCTATTTCGGAGGGGTTGAGCCCGGCCAGGGCTTCGTCCAGCAGAAGCAGGTAGGGCTGTGCAGACAGGGCGCGGGCCATCTCCAACCGTTTCTTCTGGGCGACGTTCAGGCTGCCGGCCGGTTGTTCCGCTCGATCAATCAGGCCGACGAACTCGAGCACCTCGTCGGCGACTCTGGCGGCGTTGGATAGGTTATAATCTTTGGAACCAAAACAAGCGCCCACCATTGCGTTTTCGCGCACCGTGAGTTCATCGAGTGGCTTGACGACCTGGTGAGTGCGAGCCAGCCCCAGGTGAGCCATCTGATAGGTCTTGGAGCCGGTCACATCTTTCCCCCGGAAGGAGTAACGCCCCTCTGTAGCCGGATAGACCCCGTTGATTACGTTGAAGAGGGTGGTCTTGCCCGCCCCATTGGGGCCAATCAAGCCCAGGATTTGACCCTCGGGTAGATCAAAGGTCACGTTGTTGACCGCTACCAGGCCCCCAAAGTGTTTGGATACGCCTTTTACCTGTAAGATCGCTCGGATGTCGTTTATCCGCGTCATTGGAGCACCCTCCGTAGGATGGGGAAGCGGTTGCGCAGCCAGCCGACGACTCCGGCCGGTACGAACAGCACGATCAGCAAGAGCAAGACCCCGGCAACCGAGAGTTGGATATCCTTGAATATCGGGCTGGTCAGCAGATAGCCGCGCATGCGCTGGTATGCCGTCGCGCCCAGGATTGGCCCCAGCACTGTCCCGTACCCGCCGAGCATGACCATCACGATCAACTCGATGGACGATTGCAAGGGAAAGGCATCGTGAGGCTCAATGTTGCCGTTCTTGAAAAAGAACAGGGGGCCGATGATACCGGGGAGGATGGCGGAGATGACGTAGGCCCAGGTCTTGGCGTTGGGGGCAACCACTCCCATTACCTCGGCGGCATCTTCATCTTCCCGGATAGCCAACAGCCCCAGGCCGAACTTTGATGTTCGGATCAGATAGCTGACGATCACGCTGATCAGGGCGATCCCCGCCAGGACGTAAAAGGCCGTTTCCAATGCCTGAGCAGCGCCGCCATATTGCTGGTAGACCTGAAAGTTGAGGTTCATGCCGATGGGGCCGCCGAACGGTTCAAAGTTAGTGACAAAAGCCTGCATCGCCGCGTTGACGCCGATGGTCGCCAGGGCAAAGTAAGCGCCGCGCAGGTGCAGGATGGCCTTGCCCAGAAGAAAAGCCAGCACGCCGGCAGCCGCTCCCCCCGCCAGCATGGCCAGCCACAACGACCAGCCCTGCGCACTGACCAGGTAAAAGCCAACGTAGCCTCCCAGGCCAAAGAAGATGATGTGAGCAAAGCTGACGTAACCGGTATAACCCAGGATCATGTTCAGGCTGGAGGCCAGAGCAATGGCTTTGAGGACGGTGAAGAATGCCTCACGGGTGGCTGGCTTGCCCGTGAGCTTTACTCCTACCGCGATACCCACGATGATGAGCACAGGGAGCAGCAAACCCAGGTGTTTTTGCCAGTTTTTCATTGTTTCGCTCCAAGCAAGCCACTCGGCCGAAAGATGATGATGACGACGAACAAACCGAACTCGAATACCGGTACCCATGATGTCTCTATGAAAATGGGAATGACGCCCTCTAGGGCGCCGAGGATCAGGCCGCCTACGAGCGCGCCGAAGGGGTTCCCCAGACCGCCCAATACGCAGACAACAAAGCTCTTGAGTTGGTAGTTCATGCCTGACAGGACGTTAAAGGGGAAAAAGGTGGCGATCAAACCCCCGGAAATGGCGGCTACCATCGCTCCCAGTCCAAAACTGAGCGCCAGTATCTGGTTGGAAGGAACACCGACCATTTCTGCGGCCATCCGATTGTTCGCCACGGCGCGGATATACCGTCCCGGCCGGGTGCGGTACAAAAAGAGGAACAGACCCGCCGCCGCTAAAACGGCTACCAGGGCGGCGACCACGCGCGTACCCGGGAGCGTGATCGGACCGAGCGAGATGCTGCCCAGGGAAAAATCTACGTTCCGGGGTGAGTTGGTCCACAGGGCCGTTGCCACCCCAGTCATGATCATGCTGACGGAAAAGGTTGCCAGCAGTGTGGACAGTTGAGGGGCGTCAATCACTCGATGCAAGGCAACTGTGTAAATCAAAATACCCATTAGCAATCCCACGATCGCCATCAGGAGTATCGCCAGGTAGGGGTTCATTTCCAGGGTATTGAACAGCAGGTACACACCAAACATACTGTAAACAATGAGTACGTTGTGGGACAGATTGATGACTTTCATCACGCCCCAGATGAGGGACATGCCTATGGCGGCCACCCCGTAGACAAACCCCATCAGCAGACCGTCGACCAGAAACGATAGGAATTCCATACGCGCCTCCTTGCGGCTTTGTTCGAGACCCTAAAGGTTCAAGACCTTTAGGGTCTCGAATGATTTGGTTATTCGATCAAGGAATGGGGTAAATAGTCTCGGCAGTAGCGCCCGCTTGAGGCCAGACGACCTGTTTTACCAGGTTGCCATCGGCATCCTTTTGCCACTGGATGTACACCATAGAGTGACCAATTTGTAGGCCGTGGGCCTCGGCTGTGGTATCAAACTTGGTGTAGCCGAAAAAGGTCAGTACGTCCATATTGTCCAGGGCGGCTTTGATAGCGGCAGGATCCGTAGAGTCGGCGTCCTCGATGGCCTTTTGCAGGATCAGGCCGGCCGCATAGCCGCCGGCAGAGTGGTAGGAAGGTTCCTCGTCGTAGGCGGCTTCGTAGGCTGCGACAAACTCGTCGCTCAGAAGGCCATACCACGCCAGACCGGCTTTGGCTGCCGATTCGGGGGTGTAAGCGGCCAGAGGTTCCCACTGGCTGGGGCCGATGACGGCATAAGCTGCCTCGCCCAACTCGGCAAAGTCAGGCTCCGGCGGGGCCACCAGCAGAGCGAACATCTTGATGTCAACGTCCTTCTCGTATACCTGCCGGGCGAACGTGCTGCCATCCGTCATGTGGCCGCCGCCCAGGATAGCCTCGGCGCCGGTGGCCTCGATTTTGTTGATAAAGGGACCAAAGTCGGTCGTGTCGCCGGCGTAGCCTTCAAAGATCACGATCTCGTAGCCCAACGACTCGGCGTATTCTTTGGCGGCTTCTACCACGCCGGTAGCGAACGTGGCATCCTCGTGAACGATGGCGAGTTTGGTGACGTCGGGATCCAACAGCTTTAACAGATCTATCGCGCCGGTCAGATAGCGACTGGCGGGGGTATAGATCTGAAAGACCTGGGTATAGCCTTGTTGGTAGTTAGAATCAGCGGCCGCGCCCGTGGTGATCATGACCTTGCCGTATTGCTCGGCGATGATGGAGGCGGCAGCGGTCAGGCCGCTGGAATATGGGCTGATCAGCAGATCAGCATTGTCCTCGGTCGCCAGGCGGGTGTACAGCTCCTGCACGCGGTCTTTGCTGCTTTCATCGTCGTAGGTGGCAAAGTCAAACGTGACCACCGTGCCATCGCCTAGGGTGATTCCGCCCGCTCCGTTCACCTCATTCATCCACAATTCCAGGCCCTTGGCCTGGCGGCCGGCCGAAACTTCGAGCTTGCCGGTCAGTGAGGACGTAAAGCCGACGACCAATGTCTTGGGCTCGGCGGCCGGCGCTTCCGTCGCTTCGGCTGGCGCCTCGGCCGGTGCTTCGGTTGGTGTTGGCGCGCAGGCTGCCAACCACAACATAGAAACGACTATCAGAATATAGCTCAATTTCTTCACTTTTTTCCTCCTTATATTATTTAAGAATTGTGTGCCCAGTAAGATTTGGGTGTGTTTAATTTCGGTTGTAGTGTAGGGCCTTGTGCCCGTTAAATGGCCTATAAAACGCCCTACCAAACTCCCAACTCATTTGAAACACACCCGTAAGATTTGCCTAAACTCTTCTCCAATAGTCATCCTCCTTTCTCACACTTTGACTGTCTCAGCCAGGTTGGCCGGGCGACGGATCGCTGCCAGCAACTCTTCCGTCGGACATCCTTTCAACAAATAGCCATCAGCCCCGATTTCCAGGGCTGCGTCCAGGTAGCGGTCGAACACCGCAAGCAGGATGACGCGCGTCTGAGGCCGGCGGGCTTTGATCTGTCGCGCGGATTCCAAACCCATCTTTTCGGGGGCGATCAAAACTACGTCGGGGAGCGCCAAAGCCACCAGGTCTATTGCTTCGGGACCGTTGCCTGTGGTCAACACGCTGTCGCAGTAATCGCTCAGGACCATTTGCAGTCCATCGCGGAACACTTTGTCGTCGTCCACGATGAGAACCTGGCGTGCAATCATTTCCCTCCCTCGCCGGACAATCACAACAGCACAGGCAAATGATAGCAAAAATCAGGCGGTCTGTCATCGTTCTTACACGCTGACCTGGCAAGAAAAAAGACCGATCTTTCGACCGGTCTTTGTGGTACTTTTGGGCAAGGGTTTCTAATCGTCTTCCGAAAGCAATCCCAACTGGATTGCCTTGGCCACCGCCTCGGCGCGGGTGTTGGCATCCAGCTTTTGCATGGCATTGGCGATGTGGGTCTTGACCGTGCGCTCCGAGATGAACAGCGACTCGGCAACGTCGCGGGTGCGCGCTCCGCCAGCCAGCAGGAACAGTGCCTCTCGCTCGCGGGCGGTGAGGTGTGTGCCGGGCGCGGGTTCGGGGGGCGGGGACTCGCTGGCCGTCATCATCTCGCCCAGTTTGTCCAGCACGCGGGCGGCCACCACCGGCTGCAACAACGACTCTCCGCGCGCCACCAGGCGAATGGCCCGCACCAGTTCGTCGGGCGAGGCGTCCTTGAGCAAGTAGCCGCGCGCGCCAGCGCGAATGCCGGCCATGATGTACTCTTCGTCGGCGTAGGTGGTCAGCACCAGGACGTGGGTATCCGACAGTTCGGCGCGGATGCGCTCGGTGGCCGCGACGCCGTCCACGTTAGGCATCTTGAGGTCCATTAGCACCACGTCGGGGCGCAGTTGGCGGGCCTGGCGCAGCGCCTCGGCGCCATCCCACGCTTGTCCGACGACGGTGATGTCATCCTCCACGTCCACGATGGCGCTCAGGCCCTCGCGTACTACGGGGTGATCGTCGGCTACCAGCACACGGATGGGATTCTTTGTGGTCATATTTCTACTTCCTATCCCGGCACGATGACTTTTATCTGCGCGCCCTCGCCAGGGACGCTAGAGATGCGCATCTCCCCGCCCAACAGCGAAGCCCGCTCTTTCATCCCGATGAGGCCAAAGCCGCCATCGTCGCCGGACGGGTCGGGCAAGTTGGCCGGTAAAAGTCCCCGGCCATCGTCCTGCACCACCAGGCGCACTTGCCCTTCCTCAAAACCGAGGTGGACGTGGGCGCTGTGAGCCTGGGCGTGTCGCACTATGTTGCTCAATGCCTCTTGCGTGATGCGGAACAGGTTCAATTCTACGTCGGGAGATAGGGCGCGCTCCTCGCCAGAGATGGAGAAATGTAGGGCCAGATCATTTTCCTCCCGCTCTTGCATCGCCGCAATATAGTTGGCGACCGCTCCGACCAGCGTCACACCCTCTAACGTGCGCGGGCGCAGTCCCCACACCGAGCGCCGCGCTTCTTGCAGGCTGTGACGGGCCAAATCGAGCGCGCGCTGGAGCGCCCTCACAGCCTGCTCCGGGCGGCGTTTGGCCAGCCGTTCCGTGGCCTCCAGTTGCACGATAATGCCGGTCAGCCCTTGCGCCAGCGAGTCGTGTATCTCGCGCGCCATACGGTTGCGCTCGTCCAGTGTGGCCGCCTGGCGACTGCGGCGGTAGAGACGCGCGTTCTCCACTGCCAAACCCACCTGCCCACCGATGGCCGAGAGCAGATTCACCTCGTCGTCGCTAAAGCGCCGGTCGCCCCGCGAGGCCACACCCAGGGTACCCACAACACTCTCTTTGGCCTGTAACGGCACGACGGCAAATGAGCGCAATCCTTCCTCAAGGCTGGCCGGCAGCGGATGGGGCGAGTCTTGGCTTGTGTCTTCTATCAGCAAGGGCTTGCCTGCCTGCGCCACCCAACCATCCACCCCGGCGCCTATCTCCTGCTCCGCCGCCTGGCGGGCAAAGCGGGCGGAAAAGCCCTGGTGTGCGCGCAACCGCAGAGTCGTCTCCCCTTCGGCCATCAGGTAGACCCAACCGGTGTCGGTCTCCATCACCTGCACGACGGCGTCGAGGGCGTTGTTGAGCACGTCGTCCAGCAGCAGCGATTGGCTGACCGTCAACGCCACCTGGTTGAGCGCCCGCAGCGATTGTACCTGTTTCTGTAACTCTTCGTCGGTCAGGCTAAAGAGGGCGGCGTTCTCCAACGCCATAGCGGCGTGGTTGGCAAAGCTGGAAGCCAGTTCCAATTCGGAAGGGCTGTACTGATATGGTTCCGATTTGTAGAGTAGCAAAACAGCCGGCGGCGCGTGTTTAGTGAGCAGCGGGATCGCCAGTATGGAGCGATGCCCCTCCGCGCGAGCGCGCTGGCGAAAGTCGGGGTATAGATAATCGCCCTCGATATCCGATACCTGTACCGGCGTTCGGCTGTGTAGAGCGCGCATAGAGGGCGAGCTTGGCTCGGAAGGCGCGATGCGCAGACGACTCACGTACTGCTCGGACAATCCTCGGCTGGCCCGGATGCGGAACTCTCCGGCCTGCTCGTCCAACGCCACGACCGCGCAACGCTCGACGTTCAGTAGCCGCCGAACCTGGTCGAGAATGTTGTCGATTACGTCGGTCACGTCCAGCGAGGCGACGACGGTCTGGCTGGTCTCTAGCAAAGTGGATAACTCCACAAATCGCTTTTCGATGCTCTGCGCCATACCGGTGAGAGAGCGGGTCAGGTGCCCGATCTGATCCTGCCGCCCAGATAGCGGGGCGAGTCGCGTCCCTTCCTCCAGGCGCAGACTGCCCCGGCGCCGGCCCACCAGGCGGCTGAACTCTGCCAATCGTTCCAGGGGGCGGATGACTTGGCGGGAGAGGACCAGCCAGAAAAGCAGGCCGATGACCAGAAAGACGACAGTGGCGGCCAGCACAGCGCGATGAAAAGTGCGCAGGGTGGCGAAAGCGGCCGTGGTGGGGCGGCTGACGATGATGCCCCAACCTACGCTAGGCACGGGGACGTAGCTGTACAAGATTTCCTCGTCGTTTTCGCAGAAACAAATGAGGTTGCCGGAATGACCAGAGAGGGCGGGTTGGATCACCTCCGGCGTGATAGAATCCATTTCGTCTAGCAGAAAAGATGGATCGGGATGAGCGATCACGTGGCCCGCTGAATCCACAATCAGCACTCGAAACTGCTCTTCGGCCCGGTATTCGCGAGCGATGGTAGCCAGGATGTCCGAGAGGCTTTGCAGGCGAATGTCCGTAGCCACGACGCCGATGAACTCGCCCGATGCGCTGCGGACGGCTATGGCCGTGGTCGCCACGGGCTGCCTCGTCGGCGGGGAGACAAAACCTTTGGAGACGACCGGACGATCGGTGTGAAGAGCAGCCTGGAAGTAATCGCGAAAGTCCGACTTGAGGCCCAGCATTGAGCCGGGGCCGGTCGGATAATGGTACAACATCACGCCGCCCGGCCCCAGGCGGGAGATCAGGCCAATATCTGAGCGAGCGCGGGTCACGTCGGCAAAGAGCGATTGCATCTCGTCTCTATCCACCGCGATTACGGCCGGGTGCTGGGCCAGTTGGGCCACGGTGCGGAGGGCGTTGTTCAGCGTGGCGTCCGTCTCCAGGGCAATGGCGCGCGCCAGGGCCAGATCGGCCGCTTTGACATCTTGCTCCAACCGCGCTTGGGCGAAAGAGTCGAAAACGAGCGCGCCAGCGAGTACTGGAACGACGAGCAGTAGATACAGCGCGAGCAACTGAAGACCAAGGTCTCGCCGGATGGAGAACTTGACTCTCCTACTCTCTTCCTGGTTGCCAGTTGCGATCTCCAAATCTCAAATCCGTCGATCCTGGATATTTTTACGCTGCTTTGACGAGTTGTTCGACCGATATGATGGAACCGTATTTCGCTTTCAACGCTTCGAGACCATCTCTCTGCTCGGCATAGACCTGGAATAACTTGGCCGGGATGTTCTTTTCTTTCCCGTAAGCCTCTTCCTGGAGGTTAATCCGCGCCAGGATGTTGTCCACGTAGAACGCGAACTGTTTATTGTATAGTTCCCGTGGGTACTCTTTGCCGATCCCGGCAAAGAGCTCTTTGAGGTCATCGTACTTGGGTATAAACCCGATGGGCGTCTCAATCGCCTCGACGTCTCCGTGCGCCCGCAGTTCGAGCCAGCCCAGCCATACCTTCACGTCACGCTTCTCACCGAGCAGACCATTTCCCTCTCCGCCGCGAGCCTTGTGCGTCAGGAAATAGTTCAACCCGGCTATGATGGGTTTTGTCTTTAACTTGTCGGAATTAAAAAAGGTAAACTGGGCGTCCATATAGTCGGCCAGCGGGCCGGGGATAAAAGGCTCATTAGCCCAGGGCTGCCGCCGGACGCCACTGACCCCTACCTCCGTCTTGGTCGCCGCCGACATGATCGAAGCCCCAATGACGACTCCCTGGTCAGGGTTCTTGGCGACCCAGACCGGCGGCATAGTGTCGCTATCCCGCCCGCTGTAGGTGATGACTTTTATCTCTGCCCCGCGCGGATCCTCGGCCGCGGCCTGGTTATAGTTGCCGATGAATGTGTTATCCACCGTGCAGCGGGCGTTCGGATTAGAAAGCGGAATAGGCTCACCGTTCTCATTCGTTTTGCCTTCCCACCATTCGCCCTGAAAGTTGACGCCTTTCTTGGGGTGTTCCTCGCCGTTCCCGACCCAGTGCGGCACTCTGTTTTCGTCAATCAACACATTCGTCCAGATCACTTCCGCGCCTGGTTCGCGCAGCGCTTTGATCAAGTATGGGTCGCTTGCGCGGTTCACGTCCCGCACGATGCCAAAGATGCCCTTCTCCGGGTTGATAGCCCGCAGCGTCCCATCATCGGCGATCCACAACTGCGCCAGGTCGTCGCCGATGAAATCGGTGCCGACCATAGCCGTCGTGGTTTTCCCGCATCCCGAAGGCGCAGCTCCGGCGCAAAATGTCTTTCTCCCGCCGAGGCCGGTCAGACCGGTGATGAACATATGCTCCGAGAGCTTGTCTTCCTTTTGATAATAGGTCGCCAGGTCAACCGCAAAACGATGGTTCCCCTTTTTCAACAGCAGTGTGTTGCCGGCGTAGGTGCAGAACATTGAGAAGGTCGTCAGCCAACTCCGGTCCATAAACACGCGGGCGTTCGGTAGGTCCTCCGGCCTATTTGGCCCTTCACTGTGGACGTTGGTCAAGAACAGCCCCGCCCGTTCCGCCTCTTTGTCGAATTGGTCATAGACATTCCTGTACAGGATGTTGGCCGAGTGCATAACGTAGGTCGAGGTGGTGATCTCTAGCGCAGGGAGCGCAGCCGGAGCGCCGATAGGGCCACGGCTAAAGAATCCGATCAGCAAGGTCATCCCCTTGGCGATGCCGGTCATGTAGGTTTTGACGTACTCGTATGCTTCATCCCGAAGGATGCTCTTTGCCAAAGTGCTGGTCTCTTCGCCCTCGTTTACGATGTAGGACGTTCTATCAACGATGCGCGCCTGCTCCTGGCAAAGGTCAAAGTGGATCGTGTGATCCTTCATCGCCAGAGGCTTTTCCTCGCCTTTTTCGAGGCTCATTTCCCGGACTCGCTGAACGTCCGCCGCCGATCCGGTGTTCACGAAAACTGCATCAGGGCTGGTCATAGAAATGGCGTTGGCGATTTTCAGCAACGCTTTCTCGTTGGCGATCTGGCTCAGTTTGGCAACAGTTTCTTGATCGCACCTGGCCTCGAATAGAGCTTGTGCCTCGTCCAGGGTGTTGATCCCGCCGATCTCGGCCAGGATATCAATGCCTTTGTGCAGTTCTAGCATACCTTTTTCTCCTTTGTCTATACATTATCAGAAAAACCGGTTTATCTACTGCCCCACAGGGAATTGGACAAATCCTACGACGGAAAAGTGATGGTCGAAGGCGAACGCCTCCGTGAGTTCCCGTTGCTGCATCAGAGCGAAACTCACTGCGTCGGTATAGCTGAAATCCTGATCGTCGTAGCGGCGCAAAATATCGCGTGCCTGGGCTTCCAGCTTTTGGTCCGACCAGATACAATGAACAGAAGATGACTGTTCAATGATGTCCAGAAAGGAGATTGCCTTGTGATGCCCCAACTTCCAGACAAGGTTAGTGTACGTTTCGGAAACGATAAGGTTAGATATCAAGAGACGCCTTTTCTGGGCCAAGACGTCGCCGTAAAATTCTTTGGCGGAGAGATGGTACTTGTCTCTAGGATTAATGATCGCAATCCAGGCCGATGTGTCTACAAATATCGGCTCATTCATTTTGACATTCTTCTACCAGATAGCGGTCATGGTTGACAGACCAATCTGTTGGGGTATCTGCGTCTCCCCCGGCCAGCCCGATGAGCTGCCAGGCCGGGTCCTCCTCCACGGGCACGACCTCTCGCGCCAGGGATTCCAGCCCGCGCCGCAGCGCTTCTGCTTTTGAAACATTCAGCTTTTTCACCAACGTATCCAGGATGTTCTGATGTCTCGACCCCAGATAAACCTGCACCGGTTTCTTTTCTAGTACGGCCATCGCCCTCTCCTTGCATTTAACAAAATGAATGTATCACGATGCATTAACTATACTACATTCAAATCCACCTGTCAAATCCAAACCGGCGTACTGGGGCGTGGAGGACAAGGCGACTAGACGAAAATCTTGCCCGGATTCAGGATATTGTTCGGATCCCACGCCTGCTTGATCCGCTTTTGCATCTCAACCGCCACCGGCCCCAGCGCCATCTCCAAGTAGGGCCGCTTGAGCACGCCCACGCCGTGCTCGCCGGAGAGGGAACCGCCCAACTCGACCGCCACGCGGAACAAGTCGCCCACCGCGCCCTCCACCCGCTCGTACTCCTCCGGATCGCGCTTGTCGAAGAGGATATTGGGGTGCAGATTGCCGTCCCCGGCGTGACCAAAGATGACGATGGGCAGGTTCCAGCGGGCCGAGATCTCTTTGATGCGGGTGATCAGCCTCGGGATGACGCTGTGAGGCACGGTGATGTCTTCGCCCAGCTTGTTGGGCCGGATGCGTCCCAGCGAGCCGGAGATGGAATGGCGAGCGTGCCACATCTCTGCGCTTTCCTCCGGCGTGGCCGCCACGCGCACATCGCGGGCGCCGTTCTGGCGGCACACCTCGGCCACGATCTCTATGCCGCGCACGGCCTCTGCTTCGTCACCGTCGGTCTGGATGACCAGGATGGCCTCGACGTCCAGGGGCAGTCCCAAGTGCAGATAATCCTCCACGCTCTTGATGGACGTCTCGTCCATGATTTCCAACATGGACGGCTTGGCTCCACTGGACAATACGGCGTTGATCGCTTTACCGGCGTCGGCCAGTTTAGGAAAGATTGCCTCGGCAGTACGCTCTGTCTCCGGCGGCGTGATAAAGCGCACCGTCACCTCGGTGATGATAGCCAGCGTGCCCTCGGAACCGATCAGTAAATGCACCAAGTCGTAACCGGTGACGTTCTTGGTCGCCTTGCCGCCCACGCGCATGATGCGTCCATCGGCCAGCACCACTTCCAGGGCCACGACATAGTGGCCGGTGATGCCGTATTTCAGGCAATGCGCGCCCCCGGCGTTGCAGGCGGCGTTGCCGCCCAGAGTGGAGTAATGGTCGCTGGAAGGATCGGGCGGATAAAAGTACCCCTTACGGGCCAGTGCGTCCGCCAACTCCGACGTGATGATTCCCGCTTCCGCCGTGGCCATCATATTGTCGAGATCAATATCCAACAAACGATCCATGCGGGTCAGGGGCAAGACGATCCCCCCGCCGAAGGGAATCGATCCGGCCGACAGGCCAGTGCCCATCCCCCGAGGCACAATCGGAATCAGCTCTCGATTGGCCACCTCGAGCACCTTCGAGACCTCCTGTGTGCTGCCTGGCAGAACGACCAGATTGGGCCGGGCGGATGTGAATGTAGAATCGTAAGAATAAGCCACCAAGTCCTCCGGCGAATTCAGCACGTATTGTTCGCCGACGATGGCCTCTAGTTCGTCAATCACTGCTGGCGACAGTTTGTTCTCAGTCATCGGACGGGTCCTCCAATTGTCTCAAGACCACCTCGGAGAGGTCGGTCACGCGGATGCGGATTTTCTCGCGGCGGGCAGCGCCAAACAGGGTACGTTTGCACTGCTGGCAGGAGACGACGGTGTACTTGGCCCCGGCGTCCCGCGCCTGCTCCAACCTCCGACGAGGCAGCGATTGGGCCAACTCTCGATTGTAGGTCTCCAGATTGCCGCCGCCCCCGCAACAAAGCGAGTTCGCGTGATGGTCGGCCATCTCCACCAGTTCCAGATCGGGGATGGCTCGCAGCACGTCGCGCGGAGCCTCAAAGATGCCGCCCTTGCGGCCCAGGTCGCAGGAATCGTGATAGGTGACGGTGACTGGCCAGGGTTTCAAGTGCAGCCGTCCCGCGCGAGCCAGTTCGGCCAGCATCTCCGTCTCGTGCAGCACCTCCAGGCCATCCAGCGCGTCCTCGTCGAGCAGCTCCGGGTAAGTGTGCTTCCACATATGGTGGCAAGAGGGACATGACATCACCACGCGGCTCGCGCCGGTGGCTCGCACTGCTTCGATGTTGCGCCGCGCCATCTCCACGGCCCGTTCGACCTCCCCGTTCAGATAGAGAGGATAGCCGCAGCAGCGCTCCTCGCCGCCCATCAGACCATAGTTCACGCCGGCCCGCTCAAAGATTTGGACCAGCGATTGGGGGATGCTGTAACTGGCCGGGAACAGCGACGATACGCAGCCCACAAAGTAAGCGACCTCGGCTTGTCCGCCGTGATCGAGGCCGGCGGGCGGCGACTCCAGGTTGGAGGTCCAGCCCAATCGCTGTTCGTTTGCCTCGCCGGAAATGTTGCCGGCGGCGACGATGGTCTCGTCCAGCCGTTGCAGCGAGCCGGGCAGCAGGCCGCTGCGGGCCATGTCGGCGCGCACCTGAGTCAGGATCACGTCCAACTGGACGCCGCTGGGGCAGGCCTCGCGGCAGGCTTCACACATCAGACAGTTGTAGAACTTGTTGGCATAGACCTCGCCGGTCGAAAGTTCGTTTTCCCCAACGGCGCGGTAGAGGGCCACCCGCCCTCGCGGCGACAGCGTCTCGATGCGCGTCTCACGGTAGACCGGGCAGACCGCGAGGCATTTGCCGCAGCGGATACATTGGAGATATAGTTCTTCGGCGATCTCGCCGACGGTGCGTGTTTCTGTGTTGTCAGTTGTCATCTAGCACTCCAAATTTTGTGATTTTTTATCTGTTTGCATCGGAAACCACCGGCAGCGTCAACAGCGCGTGGGGCACGACGAGCACGTCCAGCGCGTCCCCCAATTCGCAGGCCGCCAATGCCAGCGCCTCCTTCATCGTCGCGGCCGGCGTCATCTTGCAGGCAGCCACCACTTCAGGCGTCTCGCTGCCCACGATGACGACGCGGGCTTTTTCTAATACCTTGGCCATCACAAAGGCTCGCTGCTGGCCCGGCGGGTAGCCGTGCTTGCGGGCGTCGTCCAGGATAAATTGCACGTCGGGCGCGTCCCGCATCGCGGCCAGAAAGCGCCGCTCCCCCACGCCGTCGCCAGCCCCTTCCTCGCAGCGGGCCGGGATGATGAGAAACCCGCCCGGCTTGACCACCGGTGTCGGCGCGAAAAATAGATAGGATGCGGCGCGGCTGGCCTGGTAGAGGTTAGCGTCCTTGGGAAAGCCGGCCCCGCCGATGGCGACATCGTACTGGTGGGGGATGGGAACCTCGTAGATGGAGCGGGCGAACTCGACCAACTGGGCGTGGGTCTCCTCCATCTCCCCGGCCTTGACGCACACGACGCGCTTTTCGTCGTCCAGCACCACGTTGATGATAAAGCGCAGGTTGGCGCGGCGGGCGGCCTCGGTGACGGCGTCGTGGAAGGGGTTGCCCTCGATGCGGCCCAGCCGGGTGCGGGGATCGTCTATAAAGGCCGGGCCGTGAGTGTGCGCGATGAGCGCTTCGCCCGCCGCCCCCACCGCCAACGTCTTCCGCCCGCCAGAGTACCCGGCGTATTGGTGAGGTTCGACGATCCCGGTGGCGATCAGCAAGTCCGCCTCCACCGCCGCACGGTGAGCGGAGACCGGCGTCCCGCCGGGCGTCACGCCCAGGTCGACCAGCGCCTTGGGGTTCTGCGGCTCGTTGTCGATCACACGGTAGCGATCTACCACAGACTGACCCAGCTTGGCGACCTTTTCCTCGTCCGTCGAAGGGCGGTGCATACCGATGCCGCACAGCAGGGTGATGTCCTCGTCGCGGACGCCGGCCGCCTCCAGTTCCCGCAACAGCGCGGGGACGAGGAGTTGGTCGGGGCTGGCGCGGGTGATGTCGGTAAAGACGATGCAGACGCGGTCGCCAGATTTTGCCATCTCCCGCAGCGGCGGCGAGCCGATGGGATGGGTCAACGCTTCGGCGATGGCAGCTTTCACATCGCTCAACGGCTCGACTTGTTTGGAGGCGACCACCGTGCCGCGCATACCCGGCGGTAGGTCAAATTCAAGCGTTGATTTACTGTACGGAACGTGATATTTCATACAGACTCCTCTCTTATTACTCCACCAATGATGTAAACATCACCTAGCGTGGGTGTTACTGTAGCACAGACCTTCTAACGAGGCAAGTGCATATCATCACCCGCGACGGTGTATAACATCACAACGATAGTGCTGCCAAAAATTCGCGAATGTGAGCGAAACTGAAGCACTTGAACAAATCGCACAAAACGTGGTAACCTCAAGCATCGGGAGGTGTAATCGTTCAGATGCCTCCCCTTTTTCTAACCGCAGAGGGCGCTGAGATGATCAAAAAGAAAGAACTCGACATGCTCTGCGGTAAAACGGGCACCTGAACGGTTACGCGGAATTCGCTTGTCATTATCAAATCTCTGAATTACATCGTCACGACAACGCGGTACGTATCGGATCGCAGGGCGGCCTGCAAGCCCTCCTCTAGCTTCTCAAAGGGTAAAATCAGTGAGATGAACGGTTTGAGGTCAACCAACCCCTGGGAGATCATGCGCACGGTTTGGAGCACGTCCTCTTTGTCCTGGCTCATTGTGCCGGTCAGCACGATCTCTTTACTGTGAAAGGTGTTGGGGTCAATCGAGATCTTGTCGCCGCGCGGGTGGATGCTGGCATAGATGTGGACGCGCCCGCCCTTGGCGACCGCTTCCACAGCCTGCTCCACCGCCTGGGCCGTGCTGGCCGCGCAAAAGACCACGTCCGCGCCGCGGCCGTTGGTTGATGCCTTCACCTGGCCGGCAAACATCTCTTGGGTGGGATCAATGACCTCATCGGCGCCCATCTCCTGGGCGAAGGCTGTTCGTTCGGGGTTAGGCTCGCTGATGATGACGCGGGCGCCGATCTGCTTGGCTAGCATCAGGTGGAACAGGCCCATGATGCCCGCCCCAACGACGACCACATTGTCGGTTCGCTTCACACCCGCCTTGCGCACACTGCGCAGAACGCAGGCCAGTGGCTCGGCGAGGCATATCTCCTCGAACGGCGCATCGTTGTTGGCCTTGTAGAGCTGATAGTCTTCGAGCAAGATGTACTCTGCCAGCCCCGCCGGGCCGGGCACGTCCGTCTCGCGGAAGGGTTTGCGATTGTTGTCGCAGATGTTATCCAGTCCGCGCCGGCACGATTCACAGTAGCCGCAGCGCGTCAGCGGCGAGGCCATTACCCGGTCGCCTATTTGTGTGTCCGTGTAGACCTGACGGCCCAGTTTTGACCAGTTCGCCCGAGACCTCGTGCCCGCCGGCCAGGGGATAAAAGTGCTCCTCGCCGGTGTACACCCGCTGCTCCCAGGTGCATAACGCGCACGCCTTGACTTTGACCAACGCCTGGCGGGGGCCAGGTTCAGGGATAGGGAGTTCGTCAAAGCGAATCTGTTTAGGCCCGACAAAAACCGCTCGTTTACAAGTTCCTGCCATTGATGACTCCTTTATTGCAAAATCAGAAACCAGGTTTTTCTGTAAGCGAAGCGGCAAAAACCTGGTTTCTCTCTACTTGAGGTACTCCAGCGCCGCGTCCACACTCGCATCCTCGTGGATAATGGCCGCGATAGCGGCCGTCATCTTGTCCGGCTCGGGATAGCGCCAGATGTTCCGACCGACCGCGACGCCGCTGGCGCCGGCCTGCATCGACTCGTGAATCGAGTTCAGCAGATCGCGGGGGGCCTTGGACCTGCCGCCGCCCAACACGACGAGGGGCACGTACACCTGTTCACAGATAGCGCGGAAACTCTCCACGTCGCCGCTGTAGGTGGTCTTGATGAAATCCACACCAAGTTCAGCGCCGATGCGGCAGGCGTGGCCGATATTCTCCGGCGTCCACATTTCGGTCGGGTTCTCGAACCCACCGGGCAGCATCTCGGCCATCACGGGTACGTTCCACTCGGCGCATTGAGAGATCAAATCAGATAGGTATGGCAGCGTCACCGACTCGTACACTGAGCCTGGCATACCCATACAACAGACAGCGTCGGCTCCAACCCGTAGCGCATCGTAGACGTCGTATATCAACTGCATCGGCCCGCGCTCCTGGGCCAACAACGAACCGCCGCCATCGACGCGCAGGAGGATGCCCATAGCGCCGATCTCTTTGGCAAACCGCGTGACGACGCCATAGGTCGTCAGCATACCGTCCGCGCCGCCGGCTCGAATCTTGCGGATGACCTGGCCCGGTCTCTCCAACCCTTCCATCATACCAAACACAGCCGGATGGTCCATCGCGACGATCAGCGTCTTGCCGTCCTCGCGAAAGATGTGGTTCCAACGATGGGTTTTGAGTCCGATCATTCTTTGTTCTCCTTTGTGCTCTGTGATGTGAAAAAGTGAAACGTGAAACTTGATCGCGTTTCACGTTTCACGAATCACTTGGCACCGTTGCTAGAAGAGCCCGATCTCGATGGCCTCGCCTGTTTCCATATTGAGGCCAGGCCAAATGGGATAGGAACCCAACACACCAACCAGGATAATGATGATCATAATCGTCGTCGGCGACACGTTCTTTTTGGCGACCAGCCACCAGATGAGCAGTACCAACAGCAACGGCAGCAGATTGGGCATAAAGCTATCTATGATCGACTGAATCTGGAACGGAGTACCGCCAATCATAAAGGCCACCGAAGTCGAGAGACTAACGAACTGTACGACCAGCGCGCCCATGATAAAATTGCCCAGCACGCCCGCGCCGGTAATGACGCGGTTCAGCGTGCCGCTCCTCAGGATATTGGTGACAGCTGCGCGTCCCTGCTTGTACCCCTGCCACCAGATGAACCAACCGCCGCCCCAGATACCGGCCGCCATCAAAACGATAAAGACGATGGGACCGAGAATGCTGCCGCTGGTCGCCTGGGCGATATTCCCGCCCAGCGCGATGCTCATACCGATGGAGAGCGCGATGGGGATCAGGATACCCTGCTGAAGTGTGTCGCCGATACCCGCCATCGGCCCCATCAGACCGGTCTTTACTGCGTTGATGGCGTCATCGCTGATGTCGGCTCCGGCCGCGCGCTCCTCTTCCATCGCAATGACAATACCGTGAATCACACCACCCGCGTCCGGCTGCGTGTTGAAGAAAACCATGTGGCGCTTGAGCGCGGCGCTGATATCTTTCTTGCTCTTGTACAATTTCTTGATGATGGGCGTCATACTGTGCATAAATCCCATGCCCTGCATACGCTCCCAGTTGTAGGTCGAGTGGGAGAAGAATAGCCAGCGCACAAAGGCCCGGAAGACGTCATTTTGCGTGAGCAGGCCGGGCGCTTTACGTTCCTCGTCGCCCTCGATCACTCCTTCGCTGCCAAACCCTTCAGTGAACAGCACGTGGACGTATGCCATGCAGGCGCCGATAATGGCCATCACCAGTAGATTGGCGCTCCCACTCATCATTGAGGTGACGAGAAAGCCCACGAAAAAGTAGGGCCAGACGTTGCCCTGGAACAGGAATTTGAGGTTGAGCGCGATACCCAAAGCCGCGAGCATGCCGCTGGCAGCATATAGCCCGCTCATCACCCAGATAGCGTTCGCGTCAATCCATTCCAGCGCTTCGGCGACTGCGGTGGAACCCAGATAAGCGGCAATCATCACTGGCACTGCATAGATCAGGAACAGGAAAGGCTGGGAGTAGATATAGTTACTGCGTGCCGCTTTCTCAATATTCCCTTCCTCAGCAAACTTGTCCGCCCAGTGGGGGATGATGGAGCACGTAGACATACGCAGCGACCAAGCCAGGCTACCCAGCAATCCCAGCGGCGCAGCCACTGCCAACGCTGCGTCTGCGCCCAAACCGCCGCCCAGCGCCAGTGCCGTGCCCAGGTAACCTGCCAGTCCAGGGTCACCGGGCAGCGAGCCGCCCGCCGAGATCCATCCCAGGTAGAGCACGTTGATGTTGGCGCCAATGGCGACCCCTTCACCGGGCCGTCCCATCACGATGCCGACCAGCGCGCCGGCGACCAACGGGCGGTAGAGCGCAGTAAAACCGAGGTTGGCGAACCAGGGCGACATGGAAAAGTAGTACAGAATACCGATGATGAGGGCCATCACGAGATTCATGCGCATCGGCTCCTCTTGCGTCACTGGCGCAGCCTCGACCACGACGACGCTCGCCGCCATCAACAACATACTAACAGCCATAGCTATGCCGATTTGCTTCTTATTCACTTTCATTACGGCTTCTCCTTGCGACTGGAGTCTGGCAAATTTTCAGAATGCCCACATCTTGGGGTAGGCAACAATAAAGGCGCTAGATATGGGGGTTCGTAGTAGCGGCTTTAGCCGCTTTTGAGCCTTTTGGACGGCTGAAGC
>Ga0164311_10000087_pt1 | contig 32715 bp, 30 predicted proteins | sample GuaBasSedimGuay2_FD_121796 | JGI IMG/M metagenome (GOLD analysis project Ga0164311, IMG submission 121796) | Subseafloor sediment microbial communities from Guaymas Basin, Gulf of California, Mexico - Guay2, Core 4569-9, 9-12 cm | ecosystem: Environmental > Aquatic > Marine > Hydrothermal vents... | reverse complement strand
TATCGATGGAGACTTTTACACGTTTTAAAAAGAATTGGTGTAGTAGAAAAAGGTGCTAAGGTTAGACTTAAAAGGAATATTCAGAAAATTTTTGAAGGAAGTATAGTAGAAGAAGAGACTTTAGGAGAGATTTTTACCGATAAGCTAGACTTAAGTACAGTTGTTAAAACTCTCGAGATGATTAAGCGGGGATTAATTAAAATCAAATACAAAGATGTAGGCATGGACAGTTTTTCGCCAATATCTTTGCCCATAATTGAGAGATACTATTTTAAAGGAGCCACATTACCCCTCCCACCCACAAAAGCGATACTGAATGTTGTTAGAAATAGAATTTTTAACACGCATGTAGAGTTGGCTTGTCTTCATTGCATGAACTGGGGCACAATTCTTAAAGTAAAAGATATCGATGAGAAGTTTAAATGCCCGCGTTGCGGCGCGCGAATGATAGCCGTTACACGACCCATGGAAGGCATTAACAAGCTAAAACTCTTCAGAAAGTGGATTTATCGATTACCTTTATCGGAAGAGGAAAAGAAGTTAGCAGAGGAAATGGCGAAAAGCGCAAGATTATACCTGACATACGGTAGAAAAGCGGTTATAGCGCTTGCCGGTCGTGGAGTAGGACCAAGCACAGCTATAAGGATATTAAATAGAGCGAAGACGGAGGAGGAGCTAATGGAACTCATACTTGAGGCTGAAAAGACTTATATTAGAACGCGGGTTTTCTGGAGTTAACCGTCAAAAATTTAATAAAGCTGATCAACCATTAGGTGAGGGAAGTACATGCGTAGGGCTTTCACCTATTTGCTAAGCATAATAGCAATGATATTCTTCTCCTACATAACGACGTATTATCAGCAGTACGCGTCGATGATTTTCCTGGGATATTTCGTATTGATGATGGCTATAATGATGATAGCGGCCGGAAAAAGTGCATCAAAAGTTATAAAAGACATAAATTATATTCAAGAAAGCGAAAAAATATTAGAAGTCGATAGCGAAACCGTTCGAAAACTCAAAGAAAAAGATTACTTAGTCTTTGAAGAAGAAAAAACTCAATATTTAGCTAGCCTGCTTACGCTTATCCCGATGATCCTTATTATGGCAATTTTTTTGATTAAATGGATACGAGATGCTCTTCTTCAAGGCGCTCGCTCAATTGTAGTAGGTTTTGTTCCAGACGAGCAATTAGCTACTTTTGCGTCCTGGCTAATGTTCTACTCGCTTTTCTTCCTAATAGCTCAAGGATCGTATCTATTTACTCGAATATACTTCAAAATGAAGAAAATAACCCCATTAACGGTAGCATCAACATACACTATTAGGGAAAAAGGCTTGATAATTGATAATAGATTGCCCTTAAAATTCCCCCTAAAAAACGCTAAATTATCTGTTAATACTAAAAGAAAATTCGTTGAACTGGAGTTAAGGGGGGTTCCGAGCCCTAGCATGCCAACTCAACAAACATCTAGAATTAGATTATATGCTTCCAATCCTAAGGAAATCTACAAAATTTTAAAAGATAAAGTTACGGGGTTATCCGAACAGAGCAGATAAGCACTCAGCGATCTCTTCCTCCTCTTCTTCTTTAGCTTCTTCCTTCTTCTCTTCTTCCCTTTTTTCCTCTTCCGCAGGTGGAGCCTCCGCTGGAGCTACAGGAGCTACAGTCGCAGGTACAGCCGCACTCTTTATAGCCTCATCAATGTCGATTTCATTTAGAGCTGCTACAAGAGCCTTTACTCTTGCCTCATCAACCTCCACGCCAGCGGCCTCTAACACTTTCTTCATATTTTCTTCATTTACCGGTTTTCCTGCGTAGTGGAGTAGCAGGCTTGCGTATACGTACTCCATTCTACCCACCTCTTAAACCACCTTAACTTCATAGAGGGAATATATAAACGTAATGTAGCAAGAATTAGCTCACGAGTCATTTTGCTTCTAAAATTTGTGAAAATGATAGAGGCTAAAACCCAAAAATCAAATCGTACTATATCTACGCCGTATACGTAGTATCTCGTTTATTATTAACGGTAGTGGATTCTCCAAGCTTTTCATTAGGATATTCACATCGCGTCTATACGCTTCCGCGTTTTCTATAATATCAATTACTTGTTGAGCACTTTTGGTGGTATATGGTATGTGAAATATCGGGAAGCCCTTTTCTTTCAGAAAATAAACAGTTTCTACTTTGCGAGGAAATAGAGTTATTGAAGGTACTCCCTGTAAAGCACTTTCCACTGCCATAGTAGAGCCTCCGCTTATAACTGCTTTAGCATAGGCTTCTATTGATTGAAGTTCAATGCTCTTTCTGGGTATTAAAACCCTACTGCCATATCTGTATTTTACAAGACGTAGTTGGTCTTCATATCTAGGAAAGAAAATAACTTTAAGCTCTAACTTATGAATTATCTGGTCAAGTAGTTTAACGAGAAAAGTCGGTTCAGAGTACTGTTTAGCATAGCTATCATAATATGAAGCCTTTTTCTCTTCTGATCTAACAACCACATATTCATATTCCTCTAATCCCATCTTGTTCAAGATGGTCTTATCGGGTTCAAAATCAAAAATCCAAGCAATCTCAAAAACTCCATCGAAAAATTTGAAGTTATCTATTTGATACCCCGCTTTAAGCCATGAATTTCGCGTACAAAGAGGGGCTATTATTTTTTCAGCTAGGGGAATGGTAAGTTTGTTAACAGGAATTGAGTGAGGTGTGTCCGTGAGTAATAGTATGGGTATTCCTAAACCATAAGCGACTCGTGCAGATGAGGGGGAGGTAAACGATACATGAATATCCGGCTTTTGCTCTACTACCAATTTAAACAACTTGATTTGTCGTTCAAGATCGCTTTTAATTTTCCCCTCTAAAGTTTCTCCTCCATATTCACCTACTACAATGACTGGTATATCATAAAGATCGAAAATACCAATAGTATAGTCGTATTTCCGTGTTGTAATTAGAACGTTGTGTCCTTCATCGATAAGAATTTTGGCAATTTTAGACGTAAGTAGTGCTTGCTTTGCAGTAAGAGCATCAAGCCATACTAACACTGAATCACCAATTAAAAATCGTATTCTTCCTCACTTTCTTCTCCAGATGAACCAAAACTTGAGGTATCCATACTGTTAGGATAATCGGTCCTAGGAGGCGGGGGTAGTTCGGCCGACGTTCTCGAATACCTTTCTATTTCTTCTATTCTTTTTGAAAAATAAAATGTCAAAGCGCTTAAAATTAGCAATGCAACAGTAGCTACTACTCCTACTCCAATAAATACAGGTTTAGCCGCGTCAGGAGCGATCCAGGGATAGCCGCCTATAATTATTCCTCCTATGCTAGGTAAAGGGGTCCAGTAGAGTATTATTGCGATAATTGTGGCTATAATCGCAATTAGAGAGCTTCTCCTCAAGCAAGACACCTCTCGCTGATACCTTGATTAACTTGATATTTTAGTCTATCGCACCCCCTTCTCTTTTTTGCTTTTAATTTTTTTGATAATTTCTCCTATCATTTTCTCTATTATTTTTGCATCTTTTTTCGCGATTCTACCTTTTTTCTCTAGAAATTTTAAACCTTTATCAGTTATCAGATACACTGGAGTATACACACCGCCTAAGTGTTCTATAAAGTATATCCTTTTGAGGTATCCCTTTTCGACAAGTTTTTCCAATCTCTCTCTTATTTCATATGAAAATTTCCTATCCTTCCAAAAATCAAATTTGACACTCAACCCATTTTTAGAGAGGTAATAGAAAATTTTATGAATAGCCGATTCACGTACAGCTCTTATTCCGTGTTTTTTCAAAATTTTAAAAACGTATACGATACGTGCATCCTTAGCGTCGGTTTTCAGCGCCAACGATATCACCAGAACTTCCAGTATCGATAAAAGCCACAAGTTAATATTTTAATTTCCTTTTAAAGTTTTCTAGAGTTGTGAAATGCGAGATTTGCGAAGAAGAGTCCCAAATAATTAATATATGCAAAATATGTGGTAGGAGAGCCTGCCCGCTAGACTTTGATGAAAACAAGAGAATATGCCTCGTGTGCAGTGCAGCATTATGTGAAGTCTGCGGGAATTTCTTATCCATAGGTTATTGTAAGAAATGTGAGAGGCTTATATGCGAGGACTGTTCGGTAAAAATTGGAGCCGAATATATATGTAGAGAATGTATGAGGTATAGTGATGAAAAACGTTAAAATAATTGTAGATTCGAGGGAAGCCGTTTTTGCTCGTCAAATTTTAAAAGTGCTTAAAGAGCTTAAAGCCGAGATCGAGATTAAGAAATTAAAAGTAGGGGATTATGTCTTATCAGAAGATGTTGCTGTTGAAAGGAAAACAGTCATAGATTTCGTTGAAACACTTACACGGCGCAATTTATTCGAACAGATTTATGCTTTAAAAGAAGTCTATGTAAGACCGATATTAATTCTGGAAGGATACCTCGGCGTAATAAGGAAGTTTTCTAAGATTAATACTAACAGCGTGCTGGGGGCTTTAGCCGCCTTAGCCAGAAACGGTATATCTGTAATTCCAACAATTGATGCTAGATCCACGGCATCACTGCTGTACTTTATAGCACGACAAGAGCAAATCGGAGAATCGCGGCAGGTTGCTGTACGCCCGGTAAAAAAATTCGTTACAGTGCAGGAACAGCAGATCTTCTTTCTAGCGGGATTACCTCTCATAGGTAGGAGTAAAGCTATAAGTATTTTAAAGAAATTCGGAACACCTTTAAATGCTCTAAACAATTACCGATTATGGAGTAAAAGAATCAGTGGAATAGGAGAAAACACTGTTAGGAAAATAGAACAAGTCCTCACTTCGAAATTTGAAGAGGGAGAAGAGGAATTTATCGAACTCTAACTAGGTATGTACTTCTAATGAAGGAAGGCTCTTTAACTACTTGTATGTTATCATAATCTACTCGATATAAATTTAATTTAACACCTTTTTCATGACGATGAATTTTACGCAATTCTCTTCTCAACATTATTAGAAGGTAGTTGATAGTTTCTTTCAATTTTTCTCCCTTTTCTTCTAATACATCTCCTTTCTCTTCATATATACGCGATAGAATACGTGCTTCATATATCCTTAATACAAATGAGATATTTGTCATAGTAAAAATGGTGGCAAAGGTGTAGAAGAATGGCACGACTTCCTTCTTTAAAACAAAATATAGGCCAGGGATGAGCGCGCCCATACTGGTATACGAGAGAATACTAGCTATTCGATGAATATTTACAAGTTTTCTATAACTCGGATGATGCTTAGGGATATCTATAATATCTTTTAAATCACGAGCTAGTATTTTCCATTTATATGGGTTTTTTCTGAGCTTTAACGAATTATATAGTTCCTCAAGTTTTGATAGACTTTTTCTAGGAGTTCCCGCCCGGAAACTATCCAACCCCTCTATAAGCTCTATTATCGTATTTATTCTCTTTTCTACAAGCCGATAAGTACTCATAGAATCACCTACTAGAAGAATCTCTCTAAACCAATTTTCTTCTTCTCGCTCACTTCTTTTATTCGATTTTTTATCTTATCAAAATCCTCTTTTAAAACTTCTAAAAGTCTAGGATTATATAGAGCGGCGGCGGGATGAAGAGTTGGAATTAACTCTACGTTTAGACTGTCTATTTTAATGTTATAAACTCTTCCATGAATCTTTAGTATTGAACGGAAACTATACCCATTTTTCTCAAGTAAGTATTTAGTGCTATGTCTACCTAAGGTCACTATAATTCGTGGAGCTATACACCTAATTTGCTCGTCCAAATAGGGCGAACATGCATCTATTTCATCGGGTTTGGGGTCTCTATTATTCGGAGGCCTGCATTTCACGACGTTAGTTATATAGACATCTTCTCGTTTTAACCCTATCCCCTCTATAAGATCGGTAAGTAAACGACCAGCTGCACCTACAAATGGGCGTCCTTCAATATCCTCGTTTCTACCCGGAGCTTCACCTATAAACATTATAGTCGCTTTTGGATTACCTTCGCCAGGAACTGCATTTTTACGGTTAGCGTGGAGAGGGCATTTAGTGCATTTTTTAATTTTCTTTTCTAATTCACCGAGTTCCTGACAATTCTTCACGGGTATTACCTCTCGATATTAATATGTACGCGTTATCCTTTTTTGCGATAATTCTTACATAATCACCATTTTTAATTATATCGAATATATTCTTCTCTGGTTTATCCACGAGGGGTACATTAGCTAAAATACATCCTACTATTATTATTGGCTCGCTTTCGAGGTTTATTATAGCTTTTGGTGCAACATTATTCTTTGCAAGAGCTAGAATTATATAAGATCCTACGGTACTACCTTTACCGTAAGGAAATGCCAGAATTTTACCTGCAATAGATACTCCTTCTAATGGATGTCCCTTCTCTCTGACGACTCCTGTTTTGGGATCTACGCCACCATAAAAGGATATAGGGTTTTTTGAAATTAAAGCTTCTCCTTCTGCCCGTCCTTCTACAATTGGGCGAGCTTTAATTCTCATTTTAACCGCCAGAAACTATTCTTAATATCTCTTCACGATCTAAAAATGTTACCTTATATCCCTGAGCTGTTAAATAATATGCCGCTTTAGCTGAATCCAAAGCTAGCCGCCTAATGCCCATCTTACTGATATCTGAGACGACCATACAAGTATCTGCATATATCTCAACACCTTTACTCTCTAATTTATCCACAATATTAGCATATTCTTCGACGACTTTTCTAGCCGTAAATAAGATTAATCTCCTCTCCACCTTCCTCTTGCGAAGGAAATAATATATTTCTCTTAATTCTCTTTCTGAGAGATGCGGACACCCTAAGAAGAAAGCATCTATATTAGTCATATCTCCCGAAATTTTGGAGCGCGAATCTTCTAACTCATCTTCAGTTATTTCTACCTTCTCTAATTCTGTTTTCCTAATTTTCCTCCAGCATTTTTTAAGATCGGGTGAAATACCCTCCAGCAGCACAAGCCCTATGGAGCTTGAAGCACCTATTGCTGCTAGGAAAAGCTTTATCTCATATATTTTCCTAAAGACGAAATTTTCAACATAAGGCACACCTTTTTTAACGATTAAGCCCAAAGCGTAACCGAGTAACGCAGGAGATAGCGTTTCACTATTTTCTGGGAAACGTACCAATACTTCGGGCAACCTATTCTCATCCAAGTGGAGCCCAGTATAAGGAGCTCGTCCAATTATAGCCTCGAAAATAGCTAGAGGACCTCCCTCTCGATTTGTCCGTGCTCCTATAATGCTATTCGCGTAGAGCACGGCATTACTTTCACTCCACGCAATATGTTGTCCATAACTTAACCTTTTGACTTCATATGGCGTACAGGAGAGTAGCGGGTTTGCGCCAATTTTAATTAAATTATCTATGACTTCTCTCTGTTTACCTAAAAACTTTTTATCAACGTTCATCTTTTCCCATTTCTTAAGATCGAATCCTGCCGGATTAATAGTAGTTGGAACGGCGAATTTCGCTTTTTTCTTTATCAACATTTTTAAGAAGTCAAGACCTGGCTCTCCGATATTTTTAAATGAAATCCCGGAGATATGGGCATCTTTAATTGGTACTAACCTTTCAGCTCCTAAAACGTCGCCTATTTTAACAACTATTCTAGCCGCGAGTTGAACAGCTGCCCCCATTTCGCCATTGAGCATTTTCTCTTCTATTTTGGTGAGGAACACATTATCGTAAAGATTGAGACTGGCTAATATCACTTGCTCTGGCATCTAGGGTGCTGTACGAAAAACATAAAAGCGTATCGTACGTGATAGAATACAGTGTTATACTATGCCCAAAAAATCGAAGAAGGTTGTGAAGGAGATTCCTCCAGAAGATGAATACGAGGAAATGTTTGAACAGCTGGAGGAAAAAACTGAAGAAACCATAGAATATGAGCTAGAAGACATAAGTGGAGTTGGAAGGATAACAGCGGAAAAGCTTAGAAATGCTGGCTATTATTCCATTAAGGATATCGCCTATGCATCGGCTCACGAGCTAGCCGCTATAATTGGTTCCGAGGATAGAGCTAGAAACATAGTGATGGAGGCTCAGAAACTGCTTGGTCGTGGTCGATATTTCATAACAGCTAAAGAATACTACGAAGAGCGCAAAAATATATCGTACATAAGCACAGGCGTAAGGGCTTTAGACGAGCTTCTGGAAGGAGGTATAGAGACAAAGGCTATAACAGAATTTATCGGAGAATTCGGTGCAGGTAAGACTCAGCTAGCGCATCAATTAAGCGTGATGGTACAACTACCTAAGGAAAAAGGTGGTTTAAATGCTAAAGCGTTATACTTAGATACAGAGGGCACATTTAGGCCAGAGCGGATAGTACAGATAGCTAAGTATCGGGGAGTAGATCCGGAAACTGCACTAGAGAATATAATCTACGCGCGGGTCTATAATTCGGATCATCAAATGCTACTTGTTGACAAGGCTAAACGAATAGTAGAAAAAGAGAATATACGTTTAGTAGTAGTTGATAGCTTAGTAACTCATTTTAGAGCCGAATACCCCGGTCGAGAAAACTTGGCGATGAGACAACAAAAGTTAAATAAACATTTAAGCCAGCTAATGCGCTTAGCAAGTCTCTACGATGTAGCAGTTGTGGTCACAAATCACGTATTAGCAAGTCCTGACGTGTTTTTCGGAAATCCGTTGAGACCGGTCGGGGGGCATGTTGTAGCTCATGGATGCACCTATAGGATATGGATTAAAAAAAGTAGAGAAGGCAAGAGAATAGCTAGAATCATAGACTCACCTAAACATGCCGAGAAAGAAACCGTATTTATGATAACTGAAGAAGGCGTTGTGGATATTTAGAAATTACCAGTAGGGCATTAAATGATAAAAAACGGAACTCCAGAATTTAAAATAATAGCATACCGTAAACTACTACATGTAGTATTTTGTATAGGACTACTTCTCCCGTACCTTCCTGTTTTAGACGATATTTTTTCAAAGAGCAATCTCTCACCGTCGGTATATTATTCTATTCTTGCAGCTATAGCAACAACTATAAACGCTATTCAAATAAAGAGACCTCTGATACGCATAGAACTTAAGAACATACTTCAAGAGAAGCGTAGGAAAATGATAGAAGACTTATTGAAAATACTGCCAGCAGACAAATCGTTTATCTCAAAATCCTTGGAATACGAGGAGAAGATCAGAAAATTGGAGGATCATTTCAATGATTATATAGATAGAATGGAAAGAAGTTATGAAAGAATAGGAGGGTACATAGGAATAACACATGGAGTAGTGGGGGTCTTAATATCAAATATCCTTTTCGAAAATTACGTAGTATACGGCATTCTTGCTCTAATGATAGTGGATCCTGCTGCAGCGATATTCGGCGTTATACTGGGGAAACATCCAATACCTAAAACTAATGGGACGATAGAGGGATCTATAGTAGCTTTTATTCTATTTCTCTTTTTCTCGTTATTCCTTAATATCGACTTATCCTATGCTTTTATGCTATCCCTAACGGCTACATTAACTGAACTTCTATCAGTAGAGGACAACTTGGTAATACCGCTAGCAACGTCCGCTGTAGCTTATATTCTTCAGTTATAATATTTTATATTACGTGAAGTAGAAGGCGGATATTAGTTGTCAGTTACCCCAGGAATCTTCATCCATCAGTTGGCATAACTTTCTTCATTCATTTGATTTATCAACCTCGATTAAATTAATTTTACTGAGAAGTATGTCGAAGCCCAAGACAAGAGGATATTATGTAGAGAGAAAGCTAGTTCAACTACTTTCTAAAAAAGAAGGTAACTATGTGTTTAGAATACCAGTCAGCGGCAGTAGAGCACCCGTTAAATCAGACATAGCTTTTCCCGATGTTTTCCTAGTTAATAACAAAGAAGATAAAATGGTTGCATTCGAAGTGAAGGGAACCTCAAGAAAAAAGGTAAAAGTGCGAAGAGAGCAGATAGCAAAACTCACCCGTTTTTTGGAACCTTTTAAAAAATATAAAAACAGAGAAGCAGTCGTAGCTGTATGGTTTTTTAAGAGTAATAAATGGGTCTTTAAGCTAGTTGACGCGAACTTGCTATGTGAAGATTTAGTAGTTTCTGTCGATGATGAATCCACATGGTCTCCTTAGCTCTTTAACCTATTACCACAATTGCCGCAGTAACGAGCTTCAATTGGAACTTGCGAACCACAGAACACACATATTTTTAAACCCCAACTAATATACTCCTCTACGGTTTTTCTTAGCGCAATACTATGGAGAATCCATTGCACAGCTATAGCGATTGATAGTATAAGCGGGTAGCTTAAAATATCTGTCTCCGGGATGTATCCTAGTGAAAAAACAGATATTGCAACTGTGAGTAATCCTGCTGTGATATAGGGAATAGTATATACAAAAAATTTTCTTCTTCTAAAAAGCTGTTTAAAAGCTTCGTTTATAGTATCAAAACCTCCGTAGCCCGAGATCGTAAAAGATGCTATAGCTACAAAATATGTAGGCGAGAAAAGCAGAGTATATGCCAGAATATAACCTATGAAACTTATTAAAGCTAAATTGTGAATATTAGAGATTGTCTTGAACAATATCTCTTTAAACGTTATTTCGTGCTTATACTCTTCTTTTTTAATATAAAAAGATTTCAAAGAAAAAATTATCGAAGATATTCCGTAATTAACTAGGGAAAATTGTAATATCCAGAGAAATGTGGAAAAAGAATTACTTAACGGTGCCGAAGACAAGAATATCATACTAATTGCAAAATTTACTAAAGCCGCGCATATCGTATAGATGAACATTATCATAATCTCTTGCCTTCATAAACAAAGTAGCTTATAATTATAACGCTCATCAGCACTCCATCAGCCGAAAAATTTATGCTAAATTGGCAGAAATATGGAAAAGGGTGGTTTGTAATGGTAGTAATTACTAAATTCGAGAGAATAGGTGCACATAGCCATATAAGAGGCTTAGGCTTAAAAGATGGAAAGGCTCTTCCTATCGCTGATGGCTTAGTAGGTCAAGAAGAGGCTCGGGAAGCCGCTGGGATAATAGTTGAGATGATTAAACAAGGGAAAATGGCTGGACGAGCAATACTGCTAGCCGGTCCTCCTGGCACTGGAAAGACGGCACTCGCCATAGCTATAGCGAAGGAACTGGGAGAAGATACTCCATTCATGTCTCTCTCAGGATCGGAAATCTATTCTTCAGAGATCAAAAAGACCGAAGTTTTAATGCAAGCCATGAGAAAAGCTATTGGAGTAAGGATTCATGAGTTTAGAAGAGTCTACGAGGGGATGGTTGATCGTTTAGAAATAAAGCTAGGGAAGCACCCCTATAATCCTTATCAGCAAATTCCAGTTGGAGCGACTATAACCTTGCGGACAACTGATGAGAAAAAGACGCTCAGCGTTGACGCTACTATAACTCAAGAGTTGTTGGCGAGAGGCGTAGAAGAGGGAGATGTGATATGGATTGATGCTGAAACGGGTAGGGTACATAAAATTGGGAGATCTGAAACCGCGGAAAAAACTTACGATGTCGGCGTTGAGAAAACAGTTCCCATCCCCAAAGGGCCTATATCTAAAGAGAAAGAATTCATTCATACGGTAACGCTACATGACTTGGATGTAATGCACGCTAGAAGTGGAAGCATATTTAGTCTACTCTTCGGAAGTAGAGAGGAGAAAGAGATTCCCCCAGAAGTTCGGCAAAGAGTGGATGAGCTTGTTAAAAATATGGTAGATGAGGGAAGGGCTGAGATAATTCCTGGAGTTCTATTCATAGATGATGTCCATATGCTAGATATAGAAGCTTTTAGCTTCTTATCTCGAGCTATGGAAAGTGAGCTATCGCCGATAATAATACTGGCTAGTAATAGGGGATTTGCGAAGATAAAGGGAACAGATATAGTGGCTCCTCATGGTATACCGTTAGACCTCTTGGATAGATTATTAATCATCAAGACAAAGCCCTACAGTAGGGAACAGATTAAAGCAATTTTAGAAATTAGGGCCAGAGAAGAAAAGGTAGAACTAGAAGAGGAAGCTTTAGAAGAGTTAACTAAGATAGGGGTAGAAGAGAGTCTTAGATACGCAGTTCAGCTTCTTACGCCATCAGCAGTTATAGCTAGAGAAAAAGACAGAAACAAGGTATCTTTAGAGGATGTCAGAGAGGCATCAAAACTATTTGTAAGCATGAAAGAATCAGCAAAGTATCTTAAAGAACTCGGCGAAATGTTCTTAAAATAGCTTTTATATTTCTCAGCACTACTTCTCTAGGAGTTAAAACGAAAAATGTTATCAATGGTAAGATCTGTCCCATATCTAAGTAAAGCGTCGTTCCCGAAAAACCGTTTGCAAAATTACATGTATACATGTAAAACAGCGGATAGATATCAGCCTTACAAGCTATTCCAAGAACCTCACTGCTATAGGGAGATATCATATATAGCTCGTAGTAGTGAGCCATAGCGAATAGAATTGAAGAAAAGAAGAGAAGATATGCAGAAAGCTTTTCTTCAAAAGTATTTAATAAAAGACTACAGATCCAGAGCAGAAACTCCGCCACAGCGACCCGCCATGCCACATACCATGGAAAATCTCTACTAACTATATATTCGCTAAGGAAATTCTCGATGGGAAGACCGACCGCTATTACGGCTAGCGATGTAGAGATAATCATCGCCATTATTGCATAGGAGAGATCTTTCTCCTTTAGGGAAGCCACGCCCCTAACCCCCATGTTCTTACAGAGAGTATTATGTTTGCGAACAATACCGCGGCAAAATAAAGCGTAATAGATAGTTTTAATACATTTACCTTATTTTCTTCTTTCAAAAAGTTTTCTAAAACAGAGTAAATAATTCTACCTCCATCGAAGGGGTATATGGGTAGCATATTCATCACTGCGACGCTTATCGTAAGAAGGTAAACCCATTTAAACATCTTATAGATTTCAATAGCAAATCTTTGTATAAAAGGATTAGGGGTTTTTAAAGAGAATATTGGTTTATAATAGTTATCAAATCTAGCTCCCATGAAGCCTTTAGAAGAGTTTCTAGGGTCTTCTGTTAAAGTGAGGAATAACTTTACTGTTTCTCCTTTTCTGACTATGGTTACTGTTATGTTATCTCCTGGTTTTGTAGTTTTCATAAATTTTATTAAATCATCCAGAGTGGAGATGGATGTATTATTGATCTTGATTATAACATCATTAGGTTCGAGAACGCTATCCGCTGGATACCCTGGGAGCGTTCCTCTGACTAGAACTCCCGAAGGAGTCATGAGCAAGGTGAATAATCCAACTACAAGGAAAAACGTGAGGAAATTAGCGAAACTGCCTATTGATAAAAATCCTAATTTCTTTAAAAAAGGAACCTTTTTTAATTCCTCTTCCTCGGGCTCTACAAAGCCTCCAAAGAGGACTAAGGCTAGGAGGAGTCCGGAAGATTTTATGCGAACTTTGAAAGCCGATGCTGCAACTCCATGGGCGAGTTCGTGAGGTAAGAGAACTACCGCTACGGCAAAAACCATGTAGGGTAGCGAGTCTAAGCCTATGTTTATCCCCGGCAATAGGGGTTCCACTGGAGCGGCGGTAGGAGATCGGAAAATTATAGCGATGAGGTTTGAATGTATAAAGTGCACTCCGATAAACATCAAATAAAAGCCAACTGCTACGGCTATATAGGAGGTTAACCAGATTATTTTTCTATACTTACTGCCAATATTTTCGATAATTTCGTTAAATCTCTCTGTCTTAATGAGTACTATTGGACCCTCTAGCGATATTCCATACTTCTCTAGTATTTCTGGTCTTAGCTTCTTTAGAGAATATAGTAGTGTGTAAAGAGCGGCTATTGAACCTAAGAACGTTAGAGTATTAAGGTATTGTTGCACTGAGCCCAACCCCACACTCCATATCTAAATCGAAAAAGTTTTTTAATATTATCCTCCTAGCTTGGGGAGCTGTAGAATGTAGAGGATACATTATTTCTATCTGGAAATCCTCTACGGCTTTCCTCAAGTACTCCAACGTCATAACGTCGAGAATAGATATATTCAATCCACCCACGATCGCGTGAACTTGAGTATAACCTTTTTCATAAAGCTGTTTAAAAAGCTCTTCTATCCCAAACCTTAAACATCCCGTAAAAATCACAAGATTTTTACGAAGTTTTACTATTAGAGCGTATTCCTTTATTCTATCCCCAAGAGGACCTAAGAGCTCCAGTACATCGTGCTTAAAATCGCTACTCAGCAAATAGCCTTTTTCCCTAAGTTTATCATTAGAGCGTTTAGTGTGGAGAGGCGGAACTATAATCTTCATATCTCCCTTTCTCTTTAAGCTAGTTAATAAACCCCCTACATGGCATTTCCTCCATAGAGAAATGATTACATAATCTAATAGATCATATCTTATTCCTAAAATCTTGGCGTTATGATCCAGAATTTGGAAATTACTTCCAGTATCGAACATTACGTGTAATTTTTTTCCTTTAGAAAGGGGCAGCTCGATATATATGGATAAACCATGCGATGGGAAGAGGCGGCTATACTGGCTAATGTCATCGACGATCACTGTAAACTTTAGGAAGTCTGGAAGCATTATTCGTTTAATACCCGGAGAGATTATTATAATTGTATATCATCAAATGGTAGAGAAATATGGACTTACTGGACATAATATTGAAAGATCCACAGCACAAAGTGGTACATACTTATATTGAAGAGCCAGGGGAAATCGAATTTGGTTGTAAAATAGAAGACTTACCTGTGAGAGATGAAATAAAAAGAGTCCTAAAGAAACGAGGTATCACTAGACTATATAAATTCCAGGAGGAAGCTATAAAAGACATCCTTGAAGGCGAGAACGTATTTATATCAGCCGGAACTGGTACCGGTAAGACTGAAGCTTTCCTAATACCTTTAATCGAAAAAATCCTTGAAGAACCTTATCGAGGGGTACAAGCTCTCTTCATTTATCCAACTAAGGCTCTGGCCCGAGATCAATACAAAAGAATTAATGACTTTTTGGCTCATTTTTTCGGGCTTAGAGCGGCGGTTTATGACGGAGATACTCCCGAAAGGGAGAGGAAAAATATCTACAATTTTCCACCTCAGATTTTAATAACAAATCCTGACATGATACATGTTTCTCTTCTTTTCTCGCCTGAATTTCGTAAACTTATATCATCGTTAAAATTCGTAGTACTCGACGATATGCATGTATATTCCGGTGTCTTCGGAATTCATGTAGCGTATATCATGCGTCGGCTTAAAAAAGCGATAAGTCATAAAGTACAGTTTATAGGAACCTCCGCTACTCTCGAAAACCCGGAAGAATTTGCTAATCAGATCTTCGGAGAACCCGTAAAAGTCGTTAGAGCGCCTTATGGGAGGAGAGGTAGGCTAATACACGTTCTGATCAGGCCTATTGAAAGATCTAAACGCATGGAAGCTATTATTCTGCTTAGGCGTTGTCTAGAATCCAATCTTAAAACTTTGCTTTTTGTAGACAGCCATAGAACTGCAGAGTTTTTGAAGCTTTTAGCCAATAGGTATAAACTCAAAGTTGAGCTTCATCGAGCTGGTATACCACCGGAAATAAGACGCAGAATAGAGGAAGGATTGAAAAGAGGGAGAATAAAAGCAGTAATAGCTACTCCCACCTTAGAACTGGGAATCGATATAGGAGATCTAGACTCAATAATCCTGTACAACGTACCCCCTACTTTTTCGAAATATGTTCAGAGAACTGGGAGGGCTGGGCGCAGGGGACAGACTGCGTTTATTTTCACGATATTAGGAGATGATCCCATAAGCTCGTATTACGAGAGAAACCCCGAAGAATTCTTTAAACAACGAATAGATCCCATAATCTTAAACCTGGATAACGATGAAATAGCCAAAATTCACCTATTAGCGATGGCGGCTGAATCCCCCCTAACGATAGATAGACTTAGCGATTTTGAAAAAAGAGTTATTATAAATCTGAAGAAGGAAGGATTAGTGAGAGTGAAAAAATGTGTAGTGCCCACGGTGAAAGGGAGAAAGGTTTTAAGAAGAAAACTAAACATTAGAGGGATCGGAGACATAGTGAGAATAGTTACGAAAACTGGCAAAGCTATAGGTTTTCGTGAAATGCCCATGGCTTTAAGAGAGCTCCATCCTGGGGCTATATACCTGCATGGAGGAACGCCGTATCTTTCTCTAAAATTAGAGAAAAATAGAGCTGTAGTAACCGCCTTACCTAGGGGATACGACTTTGTGACTTATCCTCTCTACTATACCCTACCCCATGAAATCCAGACTTTAGACAAGTCCCAAGCTTATGGACTTCCTCTCGAATATCTAGACCTTGCTTTAAACGAGGTGGTCTATGGATATGTTGTAAAGCGCTTCCCCTCAATGGAAATGCTTGAGGAAAAAATCTTAGATAGAGAGTACAGCTACAACTTTAGAACTAAAGGTTTATTGATAGTTTTCCCTGTGCAGACTGAATGGAGTGAATTGGAAAACGCTGAAGCTTTCCACGCAATAGAGCATGCTATGATAACAGCGGCCCAGCTAGTTACGGGAGCAGCGGCATCGGATATAGGGGGTGTAAGCTTTCCATCCGGGCACATATACATTTACGACGCGTATCCAGGAGGCTCAGGAATTTCAAAAACTATTGTAAGAAAAATAAAAGAAGTCCTGGTTAAAGCATATGATATAGTCTCTAACTGCGAATGCGCGGATGGCTGCCCCAAATGCATCTACTCGCCATACTGTGGCAATAACAACAAGGTTTTATCGAGGATAAAGGCTACGATTGTGTTGAGAGAAATTCTAATGAAAAGAGCGAAGCTCGAAGCTATGCCAAGATTCGGAAAACCAGTCGTATAGCCTGCGCAAGGAATAAATATAGGCTTTAAAGGTTAATAGAGTAGTCCTGTGTGGAGCGTGGTTCTTATTGAATCGGGAAAATATACTCCTATAAAAGAAGTTTTTCGATTAGAGGAGGGCAGCAGAGTTAGTATTAGAGGCTGGGTCTACCGCTATAGAGAATTTGGAGATAAAGCCTTTATAATAGTCAGAGATTCTACTGGTGTAATACAAACAGTGGTTGAGAAGAACCCAAGTGTAGTTCCCGAATTGGAAAAAGTTGGAATCGAGGCTTCTCTTGTTTTAAGCGGGACAGTAAAGGAGGACAAGAGAGCTCCAGGGGGCAAGGAGGTAAGAGTTGAAAAATTTAAAGTTGTGGGGCTTTCGCATCAGTTTCCAATAACGAAAGATGCTTCTCCAGAGTTTCTCTTAGATGTCAGACATCTATGGTTGAGAAGCCGCAGAATGAATGCTATACTCAAGATAAGGGATACAGTGTTTAAAGCAGTACACGAATATTTCAGAAGTCAAGGATACTATGAAGTACATTGCCCAATGTTTATAACGGCAGCCGTCGAGGGAGGAGCCACACTATTCGAACTCGATTACGTAGGTAAAAAGCGAAAAGTCTATCTAACTCAATCTTCCCAATTCTACTTAGAAGCTCTGATCTTCTCACTTGAGAAGGTCTATACGATAGCTCCATCCTTTAGGGCTGAAAAATCTAGAACACGGAGACATCTAACCGAATTCTGGCATGCAGAGGCAGAAGCCGCATGGACTGATATGAACGGTATAATTAAAGTCGAGGAAGAGCTAATAACCTATGTTGTTAAGAAAGTTCTCGAAGAAAGACTGGAAGAGCTAGAGTTTTTAAAACGCAACATTGAGATGCTTGAAAATGTAAAACCACCTTTCTATAGAATCTCATACGATGAAGCCATAGAAATACTCCAGAAGAGAGGTGTCGAAGTAAGATGGGGTGAAGATTTCGGAGCAGATGAAGAAAGAGTATTAACCATGCAATTCGACAAACCCATAATTCTCTATGGATTCCCTGAAGAGGTAAAAGCATTCTACCATAAGAACGATCCTCAAAGACCCGAAGTGACCTTAGCTGAGGACGTGCTAGCCCCTGAAGGTTACGGAGAAATAATCGGCGGAGGAGAGAGGATAAGCGATGAACAAGAACTTATAAATAAGATACTCAAGTTCGGCCTTAGACCTGAAGACTACGAATGGTACCTGGATTTAAGAAGATATGGAAGCGTACCCCATGCTGGCTTCGGGCTTGGAATGGATAGGTTAGTTATGTGGATAGCGGGTCTACCCCACATAGTGGAGGCAATACCTTTCCCCAGAACTGTGCGGAGGGTTTATCCCTAACTAAAGATGAGTGACAAATATAAGAGAGTTTGTTATATGTCCCAATAGCCCCGGTAACCTAGCGGTAGAGCGGCGGCCAGGCTCCCTCAGGAGAGCCCCGAAATTGTATGTAACGCCAAGAGAGCCGCAGGTCGCGGGTTCAAATCCCGCCCGGGGCTTCCTCATTTCTACGGCTTAACGTTTTTATAGGGTAATTCTTTATAGCAGTGGGGTCAAGAATGCCGGAAGCGAAAGTGGAGTATAGAGGTTTAAGTCCGTCACAATTCTTCTGGAGAAATAGAGAGATAGCGGGGTTCTCCAACCCAGCTAGAGCTCTATATCAAACTGTTAGAGAGCTTGTCGAGAATTCACTAGACGCTACAGAGACCTACGGTATACTTCCAGAAATAAAATTAACTATAAAAATAGATGAAAAAGATCCGGCTAAGGTAACTGTGAGAGCTGAAGACAACGGAATAGGAATTCCGGCAGAAGAAGTTCCTAACGTATTTGCTAGAGTCTTTTATGGATCAAAGTATGTTCTAAGACAGGCTAGAGGAGTTTTCGGACTGGGGATAAAAATGGTAGTCCTATACTCGCAGATAACCACCGGCAAGCCCATATATGTTAAAAGCGCGACTCCGGACTCTCCTGTGGTCTACGAGTACGCGCTTATGATAGATATCGAGAAAAACATTCCAATAATCTATGGTAGTAGGGTAACGAGGAAAAACTCGAAGTGGCATGGAACAGTGGTAGAGCTAACAGTTGAAGGTAATTGGTCGGCAGCTCGCAAGAAAATAGTAGAGTACATTAAGAGAACAGCGCTTATAGCTCCTTATGCAACTATAGTATTCAAATCTCCGGACCACGAGCTTGTATTTGAGAGAGTTACTAGGATAATGCCTCCACCTCCACAAACAGGACGGCCTCATCCGCGAGGAGTTGATATTCAAATGCTTAAATCGTTGAGAGATCGAGCGAATACCAATCTCTCTCTGGAGGAATTCCTTATGGGGTTCTTCGAATCAGTAGGCAAGCGAACAGCGGAGAAATTTTGTAAATGGGCCGAGTTAAAGCCCACACTCAAAGTGAAGAAGTTAAAAATGGAGGACTTGGAGTACCTAGCTAGGAAGATGAAAGAGTTTAGCGGATGGAGAAGGCCTAAACCATTTACGCTCTCGCCTCTCGGTGAAGAATTATTGAGAAAAGGTGTAAAAGAGATACTGAAGCCTGAGTACGTAGCTGCAATTAGTAGAAATCCATCCTCATACGGCGGTAACCCCTTCATAGTAGAAGTTGCCCTCGCTTATGGAGGAGCAATTCCAGTTAGCAATTCAATTCTATTATTTAGATTTGCGAATAGAATACCGCTACTCTACGATGAAAGCGTGGATGTTGCTTCAAAGGTATTAAACAGCATCGACTGGAGCATTTACAAAGTGAAATTTCCCACACAATTGGCGATAGTAGTTCACGTATGCTCAACAAAGTTGCCGTTTAAAGGCGTTGGTAAAGAGGCGATAGCCGATATACCTGAAATTGAGAAAGAAATAGAGATCGCGGTTAGAGAACTGGCTAGGCGGCTTAGGAGATATCTATCAAAAGTTGAGAGGATGTATGAGCTTAAAAGACGTGAAGTTACCATTGGAAGATACGTAGATGAAGTAGCGCGAGCGTTGGCGTATATAGTCAATAGAAATGAGGAAGAGATAAAAAATAAGCTACTCTTAATGTTGAAGAAAGATATCGAGCGGAGAGGAGTACCTGTTGAAAAGGTGGAAGTTTATGCGAGCGTTAAGTGATGAAGAAGTACTTAGAAAATTAGAAGCATTAGGTAAGAAAGTTTATAGACAAATAGAGAAGGGAATTGAACCACACATATACGTACCTGTCAGAACTTTAGCCAATACCATCTGGGATAAAAAAAGGAAAATCTTGGTTTTAGGACCTAAAAAAGCTAGAAGAGACTTCTTCGATATAGGCGAAAGTAAGCGATTCATGCAAACACTCCTCATGCTCTCCATAATTATAAGAGCCAGGAGAGAAGGAGACTACCCTACTATAAGAGACCTATACTATACGGGTAAGCACACCATCGAGTATATAGATGAAAGGGGCAGGAAGCAGCGCGAAGAAACTTGGAATAACCAAAACGAATCGAACGCTGTTATTCAAGATATAGAAGTCGCCACGAGCCTTTTAAGAGAGCACATGGGCATAATGCACGACGCAAAAGGGAAAATCGTCGGAAACGTGATAGTACGCTCAAAGGGATACACTATAGACCTTTCACGGCTTGGTAGCGGCGCTTACGCTATCCCGCCAAACGCCGATAGATTAGAAATAGTCAAAGTCGACGCGGACTACGTATTAGTAGTAGAGAAGGACGCAATCTTTGAACGTTTAAACGAGGAGGAATTCTGGAGAAAACACAACTGTGTCCTTATAACTGGAAAAGGACAACCGGATAGGAGCACGAGAAGAATGGTCAGAAGACTCTGGGAGGAATTCGGATTACCAGTATATGTGCTAACAGACTGTGATAGCATTCCACCAGATGAAATTGTAATAGTGAGAGATGCTATTACTAAAGAAGTTAAAATAGCGCCGATAGGCGAGTTAGCTAAGCCTTACATCAATCCTAAAATGGAAAAGGAATTCATCAGAATCCCCTGGGAAGTTCCTTCGCTAAACACGAAGAATGGAAGGATAGAGTGGAAGCCTATAGATTTTCTTTATCGTCATAGAATTTCGGGAAAACTTTTAAAAATAAGAGTAAGAGGTCGTGGAATAGTCAGGGTTACTCCTGCTCATTCTCTGTTTATATTTAGAAATGGAAAAATAGAGGTAATTCCGGCTAAGAACATTAAACCGGGAGACTATGTAGTAGTGGCAGAGAGTCTTCCACGCCTATCGAGAGGGGTCTTTTCACTAAGTGAGTTATGCTTAGGTGAAATAATTAAAAATGTTTTAAAAAGCAACTCTAAAAGACTTAAAAGAGTAGTATTAGAGGATGAAAATGGAGTAACAAAAAGGTTATCGGAGGCCGATGGGGAGATCAGAAACTTTAAAGTGGTATATCCCATTGAGTCGAAAAAGAAAATTTACAATATAATACGGTTTGATGAAGAATTCGCCTGGTTACTTGGATTATTCACGGCAGAAGGCACTATAGAAAGCAAAGATATACGTTTTCATTTAGGAGCGAAGGAAAGCGAGATAATCGATAAAGTTACTAATATCATAGAGAAGAAATTTGGAATTAAGCCGTTGATTCTAAAAGAAGGCAGAAACGGAGTAAGAATTATAGTTAGTTCTTCGCTGGTAAAAATTCTATTTGAATGGTTCGGATTTAAAAATGGTGCAAGAGAAAAACGAGTACCAAGCCTTATTTTACAAGCACCTGGGCTATTTCAACTACATTATTTGAAAGGATTATTTGATGGAGATGGCTATATTGATTCATATAATAATATCGTATTTTTCACATCCAGCACTGTTCTAGCGAAACAATTAACTTCGATATTGCTTTCTCTCAAAATTAATCCTACAATTATCCAACGGGAAAATGGAACAACTATAAGAGTGCCTCGCTCGAGCATTCCCGACCATCTAGCGGAATACTTTGAATTAAAAAATAAAAATGTTAAAAAAATCTCGCCAATATATGGAATACCTGTCAGAGGCAGTGTGAAATCTCTTTTAATATGGCTAGCCAATGACGATAAATTGTCTTACTCTGCTGTTGTCAAAAAGACTGGCAAGCAACGCTTGAGTAAAGTCTTACAGCAGATAGATAAACTACCATCAAAATTTGAAGACGTTGTTAGAAATCTAACACCGATTATCAGTGGCGATATTTCCCTAGCAGAAGTCCTAGAGGTCGATGAAGAGGACTATGAAGGCGATGTATATGATTTTTCAGTACCTGTCTCCGAATCGTTTATCGGAGGGCACGGAATAGTATTCCATAATAGCTATGGCTTCTACATATACTCGGTGTTTAAAAGCGGCTCTATAAGCTTGAGCTACGAGAGCGAGAGACTCGCCACTCCTGGGGCGAGGTTCATCGGGGTCATGGTCACGGATATCGAGGAATATAAGATACCTAGAAACTACATAATAAAGGCCACGGACAGAGATATTAAAAGAGCTAAAGAACTTATGAGATATCCATGGTTCAAGGAATCCAAAGCGTGGCAGTCACAGTTAAAATTATTTATTAAAAAGAAAGAAAAAGTCGAGATCGAGGCCCTGTCAGGACACGGTTTTAAATTCCTGACACAAATCTATATTCCGGAAAAGATTTCACAGAAAAAGTGGATAGAGTAGCTACTCCCATTTCTCATCAATAAATTTCCTATAGATTCGTTTAGCCTTCTCTTCTTGCACGTATTTCTCAAGGCCCTCAAAGAGGTATAGATCTCTAACCCATTTCCGCTTAAAATAGGTATACTTTTCACGAGGATTAGTAATGTCTATGATCTCATAAATTTTCGCCGTTTTGCCTGGCTTATAATTAAGAACTCTTCCAATACGTTGAATAAGTTGCCGGGCTTCTCCAGTATTCTCAAATATAACAGCCACTTCCGCGTCGGGAACTGTAATTCCTTCGTCCAAAACTGTAGTTGATACCATGATATTACATTGACCGCTTAAGAATTGTCTAAAAGCAAGTTTTCTCTTTGACGAAGGAGTTTTCCCTGTAATTAAAACAGCTTTAAACCCATTTTTCAGTAACTCATTATAGATATGCTCGGCGGTCTCTAGATAGAGAGTGAAAATGAAGATTTTTTCATCAATATGCTTTTCCAATATTTCCATGAGTTTTCTTATTTTCTCCTGTTTCCCTTTCGCAAAAACAGTTTCATAGATTTCGATTGGAGCTACTACTTTGAGTTTAATAAGCTCTTCATAATCCACTGTTATTAACAGCTTGCCTATTATGGCATAAAGTAATTCGTGATTGCCATCTCTCCTTGTAGGAGTTGCCGAAAGGCCGAGCCTGTATAGTGCGTCAACATATAAGGCTATATTTTTGAATGTTCTTGCTGGGACGTGGTGAACCTCGTCCGGTATTAAAAGTTCGAATTTATCCTTTATCTCTGATAGATATTTCACAGCGCTGTTGTAAGTGGCTATAGTTATGGGCGTAATATATCTCTTGCCTTCTCCCAAATAACCGATCCTGGCTTCAGGTATCCCTAAGTACTCTACCAGATACTTCCTCCAAGTATAAGCAAGTTCTCTAGTCGTTACTAATATTAACGTCGGTACTCTGAGCTCATGAATTGCTTTAAGGGCTATGAAGGATTTCCCTCCTCGAGTAAAAATCGCAATTGTACCTCTTTTTCTCTGAATCCAAAGCTTAAACGCCCGTTCTTGGTGTGGCATTAACTTAAACTTGGCTTTAAGGTCAAAGTCTATCTTTTCTTTCTCTCTTATATGCAGAACAATCCTATAGCCGCTTTTTTTAAGAGATTCTACGACGGCATCTATTAAACCTACAAAAGTTATAGCCCTTTTCTCTCTAAAGGAAAGCTTAAGCGTATCGATTTCTCGAGGCACATACTCCGTATCCACGTAGTTTCCTTCCTCATCAAGCATTACCCTTTCTTCATAGTAGCGTAGTTTACAGGTCTTTCTTAGAGCCTTTACCGCCTCAACGTCTATATATTGAGGAAAATCTACAATCAGCATTCCATCTTTTCTCCTAATTACAGCTACTAATTTCTCCTCGATTTTCCTCTTAACTAGGTCTTCATCATAAACTAATATATATCCGTGTTTCTGAAGGATCTCCCGTATAGTCGGAAGATACTTTATGCTCTTTACAATGTATCTTCCGCCAATTTTCACTATGTAGTCTTCTAACTCGTCTAAGACCTCATCATTTAAATCGGCTGTAAAAGAAAAAGTGTCTACGTCTAACGTAATAGTCTTTCTGCTTTCTTCAAAGAGAGTTATTATCCTTTTTCTAGTATCTAAAGATAAAACAACGTATTTCGAAAGCGCGGCTAAAATTTGATCGAGTTCATCCTTATTAGAGACATTGTTCCTGGCTTTTTCGGGCGAGAAAACCCATTCCTGCCGCGATGGATCATACCTAGCAATTTTCTTTATTAAATCTAGGAAATTCTTAAATTCTCTATCATTGAGGTATCTTTTTCTTTTAAACGCAATTTCAGACATTTGGGAAACCATCTGTTTATTATCATAGTTGGCTATTTCAGCTCAATTTAAGCCTTATTTTCAAGACGTCAGCTGATTGAGGGCATATCATCCTGAACGTCATTGTTCACCTCCCACATCATCCATGTTATCATTCAGACATAACCTTAATTAAGATTCTGCAGAAATGATAGCAAGTGGTCGATATGGATATACTATGGGCGCCGTGGAGAATGAAGTACATTGAATACGAAGCTATTAAAAAACATAAGGAATGTATTTTCTGTATAGCTGCGAAGACCGAAAAAATGGAAGATAACCTAGTTCTGCATAGAACCGGGTCGTCTGTAGTATTAATGAACTTATATCCTTACAATACGGGGCATCTACTGGTAGCCCCTAAAAGACATGTAGCTTCTACAGAAGATCTATCGAAGGATGAACTGCAAGACCTCTTCGAACTTTTAAATCGCTGTTTAAAACTATTGAGAACCGTGTTAAGACCGGATGGTTTTAACATTGGCATAAACTTAAGGCGGGTAGCGGGGGCTGGTATAGAAGACCATGTTCATATACACGTAGTACCCCGCTGGAATGGAGATACAAACTTTATGCCAGTAATATCCAATACTAAAGTTATTCCAGAAGCTCTAAAAGATACATACAAGAGGTTACTAGCTAAAAAGGAGTTACTCTACTAGAGCTCGATACAGATACTTAACGTCATCCTCTCTTAAGTCTTTCAAAATAGGTCTTATGCTCCTCGCATAAATAAGCGAGCTATAGTCTATATCAGCAATTACCAAATCTTCCTCATACAACTTTGCACGCGCTATTAACTGGCCCAATGGACCTCGTACATGGCTTCCGCCGAAAAATCCTATCCCGTCATAAAATCCTACCATATTAACATATGCGACGAAGGTCGTGTTCTCTAAAGCCCTTGCATGGACGAAAGTCTCGAAGAATGGCTTAGAAATATCCGGAGCCGCTGAAAGAACGACTATCATCTCTGCTCCTTTCACAGCCAGCGTACGAGCTAGTTCTGGGAAGAATAGATCGAAACATATGAGTATCCCTATCTTTCCAACAGGTGTTTCGAATACTTTAATATCTTTTCTCCAAGGCGCGAAATACCGTCCTTCCTCAAAAAGACCATAGGTCGGTAGATGTTTTTTCCTGTATATACCTAAAAGGCCTTCAGGTCCTACGAGAACGGCTGAATTATATATTAGATTTCTCTCTTCTCTCTCGGGTAATCCCGCTATTACGTAGATGCCGTAATCTCTAGCTAAGCTTTGGATTTTCTCTGTGGAGGGACCGGGAATTTCTTCTGCTAACGAGTAAACTAAGTCTTTTAACACATATCCGGTGATGGAAAGCTCCGGAAATACCACTAAATCACATTCATTCTTAGCGGCTTTTAGCAGAATTTTTTCAATTTTTTTAATATTCTTTTTCTTCGATGCGGGAATATTTTTTATCTGTGCTAATCCAATCCTAGGCATATGCTTAAAATAGATTAAAGATATATGTCTCTTGCGGATATCTATACTTGATGGAAGATTTTCTCAAAGAAATCTCGAGTATCATGGTTAGAGACGTTTTTACTATCGACTACAACGAAACTATCAATAAAGCCTTGTCCATAATGCGAGATTACGATATTTCAGTTCTTCCAGTTCTTAAAAACGGCAAGCTTATCGGCTTAATCGATAGGCTACAGATTTTAAAAAGTGGTTTTTCGCCGACTACTAAAGCTGGGTCCATAGCAGAATCTTCTCCTTCTCTACATCCGAAAGATACGGTACTAGACGCAGCCCGAATGCTTATTATACATAAGTTTGAAGCTTTACCCGTACTTAATGACAAGAAGAAACTTGTAGGAATAGTTGCCAGATATGATATCGTAAAATACGCACATAGCATTAGATGGCTTGATAAGTTTAAAGTAAAAGATGTTATGTCGACTAATCTAATCACAGTATCTCCTAACGATTCTATCGGAAAGGCTAGGAAAATGCTCGTAAATCATGCGATAAGACAGCTTCCTGTTGTAGATGGAGGTAGGTTAATCGGGATTGTGAGTATAAGAGATATACTAGAGAGGGTCTACAGTATAAAGCTTAAGAGAGCTAGAATGGGAGAGGTCGTGGGAGAAACCGAGAGCATATTTTCCAGATCTGTCAAATCCATAATGTCTAGACCCGTATTTTTCGTTAATATAGAAGATAAACTTTCGAAAGTTGGAGAAATAATGATAGAAAAAGGAGTTTTCTCAACTCCTGTTGTTGATAAAAAGGGTCCTGTAGGTATAGTTACCAGGGGGGATATTGTCAGGTTAATAGCTTCGAGAGTTTTAGAGATAACATTGCCTATCTCGTTTAAAGGTTTAGAACACCTGCAGCCACATTTAATAGGATTGGCGAATACCAAGGTCTCTAAAACTTTTAACAAGCTAGTAAACATGGTCGACATCTTCGAGGGAAGTGTGATATTGAAGAAGCAACGAGTGGAGGGTACCCGTAATATATATTTTGTAGAAGTCTCTGCCAGAACTGCTAGAGGCTTGTTTTCTGTTTCAGAAAAGAGCTGGGATGCTGTTCAAGCGTTAACAAGAGCCTTGAAACTTCTCGAGAAACAAGTAGAGAAATCTTTGACTAAGAAGAGAGAAGCTAAGAGAAGAAGGAAGTAAACTCAAAATTTTACACCAAATTTCTGGTAATTTCTCTTGGTTAGTATAGGTATTTAAATTGCCAGTTATCATACTTAAGGCTGGTAGCGATGAAAGTCAGCATATTCACTCTTGAATATCCACCGTACGTATATGGCGGAGCCGGAGTTCACGTATATAACATAGCCAAGCGTTTAGCTAAGTTCATAAATGTAGAAATTAGAACTTTATTCCTCAAAAGAGAAGCGGATCTGCTGAGAAAAGACGATATAATAGTGAAAAGATACCCATGCTGGTATGACATTGTCGAAAAAACTCAGAGAAAGTATAGACCAGTGTTTAAAGCTATGAGTCTAGCTTTAGCAATAAACGCAGATAAAGTAGAAGCCGACATAGTCCACTATCATACGTGGTATATGTCTTTAGCGGGGTTTATGGCGAAAAAACTCTATAACACTAAGTTGATAACTACTGTGCATAGTCTCGAACCGAGAAGACTATGGAAACGCAGTGCACTAGCCGAGGCCTACAATCTCTCATCATGGCTCGAGAAAACGGGGTTAGAAGCCTGTGATATGATAATCGCGGTAAGCAATTTTATGAAAAACGATATTGTAAAGGTTTATGGAATAGACAGAGATAAAATCGAAGTTATTTACAACGGCATAGATGAAGCCTTATGGAGACCGGTTATAGACGAGAATATACTACGTAAATATGGTATTAAACGACCCTATATTCTGTTTGTGGGAAGGCTTAGCGTACAGAAAGGAATTTTTACCTTATTAGAGGCGTTTAAGCATCTCTCGACTAAAGCCACCCTAGTACTGGTAACTGGAAAACCTGACAGCAAGGAGGTATTAGAAAGATTTAGAGAAGCTGCAGAGAATTTGAAGAATGTAGTATGGATAAATAAAATGCTAAAAAGCGAAGAGTTAATTCCTCTCTACACAATGGCGAGCGTCTTTGTTTGTCCAAGCATATATGAGCCATTCGGCATAGTTAACTTGGAAGCCATGGCGACCGAAACTCCGGTAGTAGCTTCCCGAACCGGAGGAATTCCTGAAATTGTAGTTGATGGCGAGAACGGAATTTTAGTAAAACCAGGGGATGCGAGAGAGTTAAAAGACGCAATAGAGTATGTACTTGATAATTCAGAAGAGGGGAGAACTATGGGAGAGCGAGGCAGGAAAAGAGTACTTCAATATTTTTCATGGTCTAAAATAGCTAATAAAACCTTGAAACTCTACAGAAGGATAGTGAAAGATTGATGAAAGTAGAGGACATAATAGTAGGCCTAAAGCCTTGGATAAGAGAAAGACGATGGTATGATTTGAAAGATCAAAAAATCATTGCAGCAGAACTCTTCTGGAAGCTTAAGGTAAAGGACGTTTTTCTGACGCTCATAAAGGTAAGAACTCGCGAAGTTGAGAGGCTTTATTATCTGCCCCTAACAATTAGGACAAAGGAATTTTCTGAGTATTGCAGAGGGATAAATGGAGTCTATGTGTGCGAGGCTGAATACGATCCAGCATACTATAATTCCATTTTCTACACTTTGATAGACGATAATTTTAACGAATTAGTTATGGATTTGTATTCTAAACTAGAGAGAGCAATATTTGTAGAGCCTATAATAGGTTCAACAAATCCAGTCGTAAAAGTATTGGATGAAAAGGGAAATAATCTTATTCTTAAATCTTACAGAAAGGTTCATAAAATAAACAGAGAATATCTCTTTCTAAAAAAACTTAGAGAAAAATCGGTGAACATACCCGAGCTCTTAGCTAGTTTGAGGCATAAAAGTTTTGGTGTTTTTTCGATAGTTACTCGATATGTAAAATCCTTAGGTGATGGAGGTACCCCTTTTGCTGAAAATTTCCGTGAATTTCTCGAGCGTTCACGTGACGTACCCGAGGCTCTTTCTAAAAAACTGGGTAAAGTGACAGCTGAATTCCATAATCAATTGGCAGATAATAGTGAATGGCTTTTTAAACCAGAGGTCATTAATCACAATGATGTTCTTATGTGGGAAAACAGAGTTATTTCTAGAATACGAATCTTAAATCTACCCTTATCTTCTTTAGGGTCGTACATTAAGAATTTTAACCTCTACTTGGGGTTAAAGAAGATTCAAATTCATCAGGACTACCATCTAGCTCAGTTATTGTATACATATAGCGGTGATTTCCTAATATTGGATTTAGAGGGGGAGCCTGGGAGGGGCGAGGAAGAACTATTAGTTAAAGAGCCGGCGATTAGAGATTTGGGGTGTATGATAAGAAGTTTTGATTATCTGGTATATTCGACTCTTTCGGTTCTAGAAAGAGACAAGGTATACGAGGAAGCGACAAAAAATTCGAGAATCGTGGAATGGAGAAGTCATGTAATTAAGACGTTTTTATCGAACTACCTTCAGAATATAGACCAAGAAAGAATTCTAGGGAGCTCTATGGATTTAGATAAGTTAGCCATACTTGCCCTACCTTGGATTCTCGAAAAAGCTCTCTACGAGATGATGTACGAAGTAAGGTATCGCCCGCATCTTCTATACATTCCTTTAAACGGAGTACGCGAGCTTATTGAGAAGACTCATCCAGTGTTCCAAATAATAAAACTTCGTTCTTAAATGCTAAATATTTTAACGAGAGTTTCTTAATGCATTACTTGTGTAATGTAGTGGGGAATCCGTGTCGGTGTCTAAAGTGGAAACTACGGGTAAGGACTATTCAAAAACATTCGGAACGCTGAGGCAGATACAAAGGGATGCCTACAGGGATATAATAAATGGCGCTATAATCGTCGCCATAACCCTGGCTTTTTCAATAGTGATACTTTATATACTAACGTTCGCGCGTATGAATATCAATAGTACTATTTTAAATGTAATCGAGACGTTTATTTCTCTCATCGTCTTCTATGTCTCAGTTTCTCGATTAGCTTTAATGTTCTGGGATTCCTGGAGAATAACCAGTTATCCCGTATTTTCTTCTAAAGTTTTAGGCAATAAATCTCACGATGCAAAACTGTATAGATTGTTTAAACGAGAGGATAAAACTGTACGAAAAATAGTAAATCTAATCGTTTTATCCATTACACTAATATATTTGCAACTCTCGAGCAAAATCTACACTTTAATGACTATAGTGGAAGTGCCTAAGATCTTTATGTCGGAGCCTATCTTAATATTTCTCCCACTACACGTTGTCATATTTTTCTCTATAGCTCACGATATACCCTTCTTAACGGCTCTACATGAAAAAATAAAAAGTGAACTTAGCGGAGTTATACTCTTAGTTGGAAAAGACAAATGTCCTGTGTGTGGAAAGACGATATCCACTAAGTCTATACATTGTCCTTACTGTGGAATCCGTGTTAAAGAGACAGGTGGGGAGAATGCCGAACGGGCTTAAGATATTAGCGTTCTCTGACGTTCACGGACGTATAGATGCAGTTGAGAAGTTTGTAAATGATGTTAAAAGACGGAAAGTAGAGTTCGACCTTGTCGTTATAGCTGGAGATATCGGAAATCCTCAAAAACCTAAGGTTTTCATAGAGATACTAAAGAAAATCTCCGAACTTAGAAAACCGGTTTTCTTCGTAAGAGGAAATTGGGATGTGAATTTTTCATGGGAGGATTTAGATAATGTCTACGATTTAGATAAGGTAAGCCCGGTATATATCAAAGAATATGCAGTCATAGGCCATGGACGCAACGCTAGACCCTATACTACTGGACGTAACCGCGTTATTCTAATAACTCACTATCCGCCTTACGGTATCCTAGATAAAGGCAGAAAACTCGAAGCTCCCCAAAATACTCTTCATTCAGGACTTGTAGAGATAAACTACCTCGTGGATTTCTACAATCCAATAGTACACATATTCGGGCACAGTCACTCATTTGGAGGCGTGGAATTCTACTTTAACGGAGTAATGTATGTAAATGTAGCAAGGTTGGACCGCGTAACAAAAAGCGGATCCCATATAGGAAATTACTGTATAATAAACATCGAGGGAGACAAGGCTCGAGTAAACTGGTTCTACCTTAATGGGATATGGAAAAATTGTAGTAATTGTAGAAGGAGAGTACACTTACCAGCCAATTGGCGTATTTGTCGTCGTTGTTCCCGAAAGAGAGAACTTAAAAAAGAGAAAATACCCGGTTTTTACCGTTCAATAAAAGTAAAAATTCAAAAAATAAATATAGATAAAAGTATTGAAGACTTAGCTTTAGTAAATGTAGAAATACCTATTCAAACCATTAAAGACAATGTAGTCTTGCATGATTTCGTAGATATCATACTCTGGAAGACAACATGGAAAATTTTGCAAAAATACCATGTTATTGTAGTAAAAATACCCAAAGAAAAGATAATAGAAACTTATGGAAAAAGAAATGATGGCATAGTAATTCCATTCAGCGAATATCTTTTTTCATGTGATGGGAAACTTTATGGAGAAAAATTATGCGCCTTAATGAAGCTATACTCTTTAGATAAAAGAGTACACGTATTCTGGGGTATAGATAACAGCAATAACGAAAGAAAAATTGAGCGTGAATATGTTTTCTTCGCCAAAAAACTACTTGAAAAAATAGATGATGAGGCCATAGATAGACTAATAAAAGAAGGTTTTACACCACTTGTTTTTGAAAAAATATTTCAGAAAGACTAGTATTATTAATTTCACACGATATAACTTCTTGAAAGCTCTAATTCTACAAAGCGTTCCCGAGAATATTCATCCAGTTGTAACGTAAATTTACTTAGCTTGATTATCAAGTCTTTGATGTCTTTAATTTCCTCTTTGTACATTGACGCTAGGGAAAGTTCTTCATCAGCTCTACCTATCGAAGATGCTGCTATGAAACCCGTCTCTATTGCAAACCTTATGCCTTCTTCTGAGAGCAGATTACAAAAACCTCCAGCATCTCCAGCTAAAATAGCATTTTGTTTTCCCTCCGCTACAGTACCGGCAGGAATAAATCCTATCTCTTTTCTTTCCTTTTAAATAGTTTTAATTGAAATTCTCTAAAAATCTTTTAAGTCTTTGCATATACATGTCAAGAATTTAATTTTTCTAGAGGAACTCCCAAGCCTATTATTAGAGAATTACCTTTGGGTATGACATATCCGTAAAGCGGAGTTATCTTTCTATTTAACATAAACATGGAAAAACAGTAGTCAAGCTTGATTTTAGCACGCTAGTATTCCTGTAATATTCCATATTTGTCTATTTTTCTTAGAGCCCTTACAATCTCTAAAGTATCTTTTTTAGCTCTCCAATGAGTTATCATTAAAACGCGAACACGTTCAATATATGGGTATTCTTCGGAGCCATCTTTGTACGTCAATAGATGGTTTACGCAGTAAAGCTTAGCATTCCCATAAAATACTCCAGTAACGTAGTTTTAAAGAGATAGCTGCTGCCAAGCTGATTCTAACGTATTCGAGAGATTCTTTTTCGATATGGTTATTTTTGCTAGTCTAAGCATGGATTCTGTAGTCATAGTAGAATTCCAATAGACGTGAAATTACTTTAGAATTTCTACTGCGCAAAACGGATGAATAGCTCCATCTCTACCTAAACACCCTAATAGTCTTTACT
>Ga0164311_10000086_pt1 | contig 33259 bp, 46 predicted proteins | sample GuaBasSedimGuay2_FD_121796 | JGI IMG/M metagenome (GOLD analysis project Ga0164311, IMG submission 121796) | Subseafloor sediment microbial communities from Guaymas Basin, Gulf of California, Mexico - Guay2, Core 4569-9, 9-12 cm | ecosystem: Environmental > Aquatic > Marine > Hydrothermal vents... | reverse complement strand
TATGATACATTAGTTGCTTTGCCAATCTTTCATCAATCCTAAAGCTTAATCCCCCACACCATAAGGGTAGGGATGAAAAATCCAGATCAGCTCCATCCAGATCAGCACCACACAGATTAGCATTACGCAGACCAGCATCACGCAGATTAGCATTACGCAGATTAGCACCATGCAGATCAGCCCCATCCAGATTAGCATTACGCAGATTAGCACCATGCAGATCAGCCCCATCCAGATTAGCATCACGCAGATCAGCACCACGCAGACTAGCATTACGCAGATCAGCACCACACAGACCAGCATTACACAGACCAGCATCACGCAGATTAGCATTACGCAGATTAGCACCATGCAGATCAGCCCCATCCAGATTAGCATCACGCAGATCAGCACCACACAGATCAGCACCACACAGATCAGCACCACGCAGATTAGCACCACGCAGACTAGCATTACGCAGATCAGCATCACGCAGATTAGCATTACGCAGATTAGCCTTACGCAGATCAGCATCACACAGACCAGCATCACGCAGATCAGCACCACGCAGATTAGCATCACACAGATTAGCCTTCTCTCCTTCATTTTCGTCCATTATCCATTGGGAATGCTTTTTGAGAATTTCTTTTAGTTCTTTATCCGAATATCTATCCATTTTAATCCTCCAGTTTAGATTTTATCCCACAAAGATTTCACCTCATAAGGTTTCTTGATGAGAGTTGTTACTAGTTTCATTGGAAAGGGATAATCAGGGAGCATCTCTATCTTCCCACTCCAGGCATAATCCATAGCCAATCCGTAAGTAATCGCTTTCTCGACTATCTCAGGTTCAGCAATGACAATGATTACTTTCTTGCCGTTGTCTATTGCTGTTTTGATTTCTTCGTAGTTCATTTCCACACATCCATTTCTTTACGTAAGGTTCTGAGAATATCCTCCATCTCGTTATTAATTACTTTCAAATCCTCTGTGCGTTTATCCAGCTCAGCTTCAATTTGCGAGATATAAACAGCTTGCTCAGCTATAATTGAGTCTTGTTTGGTAATCTGAGTCTGTTGGCATGACAACGAATCAATCTTGTCAATGATTAATTCTTGCCTATTCGCATTTTTTACTACAGATGTGAGCATTATACTAAATGCTACTAAGCATAGTATAGTTATTATATATTCTTTCATTTCTCCCCCTACACTTCCAGCTCATTTTGCTGGTTCATTGATCTGAGATTCTTGATCACGATGCTTGCCCGCTCTTCTGTCAGGTACAGCCAGTGCTTGACATTCTCGCTCGCCAACATCTTTTGATACTCTTTCAAGTGTGCTTTTTTGAGAGCTGTCAGCTCCTTTGATTGCTCAAAATTAACTATTTTATAATCGGGATTCGCTTCAATTCTGCTACAAATATCAACTGCCATCACCTCAACATTAGATCCAACTACATTATCAAGTAAAAATCTCAGCATATCATAATCGATCCGGTCAGCCTCAAAAATTGCTTGCAATCGGTCATCAAGGCTAATCACTGCATTGACAATCTCACCAGTTCCCTGGTCAATTATCTCAGCTCCTACCGGCTCGTCAACAGGAGCTTCAATCATTACTTTCTCCGGCTCAACACCTAAAAAGAAACCTAATCTCTGAGCGATTGATAATGTCTCTATTTTTTGTAGTCTGCTAATTGTCAGGTCGGGAATGTAAAGAGACACAACTGGATAGATCTTTTTTTGTTTATTGACCTGTTTTTCTTTCAGTTCAACAGTCATATCAAGTACAATGTGCATTGGCTTATTGGTTGTCATTGCCATTAGATTCTGGATTGTGCTAAATAGATTTTCTCTTGTATAAAAAGATTTTGTGGAAAATCTAAAAGTATTAAGCACATCGATCTCCGGCAAGAGAAAGTCAAGTGTCACTACTTGATGACAATTAATTCGGTTTTTACTATCCGGTTGTGCATGCTGACAAGGGCAATCCGTTAACTGCCATTCATTTAGGTCATTTCTGACCTTTGCTTTATCATTGTTGCCCATACATGCCAAGCCATCAGAGCTGGTGTATCGTCGCATGTAATTGGTACAAAACTGCTCTTGCTGATTACTTGCAAAGGCAATCTTGATTGACTTAGGCTCATCCCCGTAAAGCTTTTTAAAAGCTTTCTCAAAATCAGGATTGTCACTGTGCATGATAAAGTAGTCAGTTGCTACAGGTCTTTCATATTCTTTCCCAGTTTTTGTTGTTCCGGGGACTTTCTCTCCAATTTTAATTGTTCCAGCTCGCTTCTGGAATGACGGCTCACTGCTCATCTGTGGTATTTCTATTCGTTCATTCATCATTATCTCCTATACTCTGTTGTCAACGTATGCACCGGATCGGGCATCGTCAAGGTTGTAGATTGTTTCTCTTGGGATTGGCTCAGGTGACTTGTCATAGTCGCCTGTGGTCAAATAATTATACATCTTCACAGTTTGTAAGACTTGCCGTCTTGGTAAAAACTCATACTCTTTTAGTCTGTACTGAGCAGATTGTTTTTTGGTCTTGCTCTTCCAATGACCTTTATTTTTGCCATTAATATATAAGCAGGCAATGTGCTTGATCTCTTGCCCTGTCATAGCCTCGTAGAGCATCTTGTACATATTAAGTTGGATTGTGTGCTGTACAGGGTTCTCGGCTCCGGTCTTATAGTCGATCAGCCATAGCTCATCATCAATCTCAGCTATCATATCAGCGGTACCGGCAAAAGGCAGATCCGGATGTAACATTGTCAATTCCGACTGGATAGATTGAGGCTTATGCACAAACATAAAACCAATAAATCCCAAGAACATTTTCTTTTTCTCGGCATCAAAATAATGAGGCTCGGCGTCCAGATCAATTGTCCCATCTGCTAAAAAACGATCAATCGCAACATGTACAGCAGTGCCCACCTCAGCCCGCTCGTTCATATAGTTCCGGTACTCGGCTTTGTTTTGTTCCTCATTCCATCCTTGTTTTACTTGCCAGTTGACCAATTGCGGAGGAGTCGGCATCACAGCAGATAATATAGTAGTGACAGATGGTTTTGACTCATGATGCACCTCACCAGTCTCAACATCCTTGACCACATACCATCTACCATTTTTGATATTATCACAGCGATACACAGCTGTTCTTGCTTGCCTTTCAGAATTTGTTTTTGCTGTCTCCATTGGCATTTGCGGAATGTCAATTTCTTTAGCAATCTCCGCTTCGTAGATCTCGTTCAGCTCAGGGATGTCCTCAAGCTTAACCGCTTGCTCTACTCTCTTTTTTAGATCCCGTTTTGCCGATATTTTAGCTGCTGCCAATGATGGATGAGCAGTCGTAAATATGTGCTTATTCCATAGGTGCAAATGCAGTTCTATTTTGCCTTCGGCAAACTCAGTGACCGTGTACACATGTTGACCACTTGTGAGCGTTGGCTGTCCTGTTTTGTTCATTTCCCATTTGATTTTACTCATTTTCCCACCTGCTTTCCTGCGTTGTTGTAGATCATCATTGCAAAATTAGCTATCCTGACAGCCTTCTGTTTGACTACCTTTTTGGCTAAAAATCTGGCATCACCTGTTGCGTTGCTTAACTCTTTCTCTATCCCTGCAAATAGAGCAGACACAGATTCATTCTTCCACTGCATATACTCAGCCTTCCTCTCAGCCAATCGCCGCTCCATCGCCCTTGCAATGCTCATGATCGGTGTTCTCGGCTGTTCTTTGGCATCCTCAACAAACTTGTCCACAATCTTCTTTAATTGATTAATATGGCTCATTTTGACTCCAGTGCCATCTTACTTGCTTTTCGTGCGGCTGTTATTCCGGGTAATGCCTCACGTAGTTTTTGCTCGTTGTCACTGTCTTGCTGCTCAAGTCGGAAATAGCTTGACAGTGTACTTGGCTCTGTACCTAACAGTTGAGCCAGTTCTTTCAATTTCAGCTTTGCCAATCCATCCTGTACAAGCTGGTCATTGACAGAGCTGTAACGTTCTCTAAGATTCATTTTCTCCTCCTTTTATTTCTATTTCCTTTTCGTTTTTTTACTACAAGGTTCTCACCCTCAAGCCATTTGATCGCCAGCTTACGAGCTGATTTGAGAGTCATATACGGATCATACACCTCAAATAGTTTTTGATTATATTTATTGTATATCTGGATGCTGTCAATTGTGCCGACTATAGAAATGTAGATCTTAAACCCCTGGTAATCAATGACGTGAAACCATTTTGATAAAGGTGTAACGCTAACATCTTTTCCAGCAATACTAGCAGCCTGAGTTATGTAATTATCATCTTTTTCATCCCGCTTTTTCCGTTTTATAATCTCGATCAATAATATAATCACAAACGATCCAAGTATTACTAGTGAGCAAATCAGAAAGAAGAAAGGATCTGCAACAGCTGAGTCGATAGCATTCTTAATCTTGCTCATTTGCATCCTCCAGTTGATCAATCTCATCTGTCAATTTGTCAATTACGTTTGCCTGATGAAATATTACGATCAGTAATAATATCGCAAGTGAGCTGAATGAAATGATCATTGGTAACATATATCCTCCGTGTCGATAAATTGGATGTCTCGTGGATCAATAAATTGTAACGTTCCGGTGTCCGTCATAATGATTGCAACTGTAGCACTACAAGCCGAGTTGTCATATTCTTCAGCCTCCAGCCCGAACTGTAGAAATGTTGCCACTTGGTGCAATACTCGCACCCTCTCTCGCCTCCCAGACTTGGGATCTGCTTGTTGCCAAACAGTCTTGTAATGATTGACGTTTCTACCAAATAATTTGTTCATCTTTTCCTCCAGGTTTTTTTTGTTTTCGTTTCACTCAATCCTTATCACTTATGGGTTGATAATATATACGAGCGTTTTCTTGCCAAGAAAAAAAATATATTTTTTTATTATATTTTTATAGAATTGTGTTATGTTGTTGTGTTGTAGCTATTTATATAGCCATTCTCTTTTTGGTTTTTTTGTGTCAATATCGAAATGTATGAAGTTTTCGCCTTGCCCAATACCAATAACATCGCCAAACAATGACAAAGCATGCCTGATTAGTCGCCTGTGCACTGCATCATTAACCTGGATATCTAATGCAAATCCTTGTACATGGGCTGAGTCTTTAGCTCCACCAACTGCCTTGTTGTGTGCCGCACATCTCACCCCAGATGTTATCACCATTGGCAACCTTGTATATGCTCGCACAATATCAGCTACATACATTACTCGTGCATCAATATCCGCCGCCTGGCAACCGCATTTGCAAGCAATTTCTTGCTTGCTGAAATATCTCACTTTGCCCCAGTCTTTTACCGGCATCAAGTATTGTTTTGACATAAGTTTTTTCTCCTTGGATGAGCAACCTGCGAATGCTCAGTCGCTTCTTTACTAGTTTATTATTGATGTACAGTCGCACCATTATCTGAGTTGATTTACTGTCTGTCCTGATCTGGTAAAAAATAAATGTCGCTAACTTCTGCATTCTCACGCCATCCTCGACCACCTCAACAATACACTGATCGCCTTGCTGTAATAATCGGGATTCCAAAGGCACATCGAGTTCCCTGAGTATCTGATTTTTAAAATCATAATGGAATACACTTGGGTATCTGCCTTTATTTCGGTAACGTTTTCGCTTAGGTTTCATAACAAAAAAAAGCCGGCTAAAGGGATTGAGACTTTGCCGGCTTCCTGGTAACGTACTTCCTGGAGGAGTAGTACATAATTTAATTTGTCTTTTTTATTAATATAGTTTTGCCAAATTTACCGCTTGTAACGTACTTGTCAATGACTTTATTTGTATCCTCAGGGGTAAATTCATTAGCAGGGATACTTGTTTTGATAATCCGGCAAACTTTCAAGCATCCTACCACTATCTCAGAGCAAAATTGACTTGCTGTGTCTTCTTTGTTTTTGCCAAAAACCCCATCGTATTCAGCCTTCAAAAGTTCTAGCGGGCTTTTCTCGTATTTAACATTTTTAAATTTATCACGGAACAAAGAGAACGGTAATTTCTTAGCATGCAGGAAATCAGGAGGAGCAATAAACTCCCTGATATAAACATCTCCATCATAATCGTTGACTCTATCCTGTAGTTTATGGCATTGTACACCGTTCTTTTGTTTGCCGGTGTAATAATCAGGCAGATCACATTGACTAGTTGACCCAAACACCATTGATCCCTGCTCAGTCTCAATATTATAAATCATTTCAACATGTGAGAATTTGCCAAATTTGCCTTTGAACAGCCATCTCGAGAATCTAATCAACCATGATATTTTAGAGCGTCCGGAGAACAGGACAAGGCTAAAATCATTATATTTCATGCTATACTCCTGTAAGCTTGTACACAAGCCAGCCAAAAACGCCCGCAATGCCTGCAATCGCTCCATATATCAACTTGATATTAGTCCAAAATTTAGTAACCTTATTATCAACCACCTCACCAATCACAAACGGTGCGTTCTCTTTGCTAACAAATTTGGCAAAGAGAAAGTCATTGCATTTTTGCGATGGATGAGTCTGAGCGTCAAACTGGACAGTCAGCCTAGTTACAATCTTTGACAGCTCACTCACCGCTGACGTGAGACTTGCATTACTGACCAAAATGCCGGAAATCTTCTCGTCAATACGTTCCATTTTCAGATCAAACAATTCCCTATCTGACATATCGGTTTCCTCTTTTGTTATGATATAGTTAATGTCATTTTCGCTCATGATTATATCCTTTGTCAATATAATTATTATTCAGGTTCTATATTTTCGATGTACTCGCCAAGTTCTGATTCTAACACTAATGATTCAACCCCAAAATAATCAATCCAGAGATAGTAATAGACTGACGGGAATTCATTATGTCGATTTTTGTGATCATCATCCGGAACGCCTAAAGAGATTATTACTAATGGATAGTCAATGCCGCCAGAGCTTTCGCAGATATCGGTCTCGATAATATGACCTCTGACATATTGCTCCCAAGTAACATCACTATCAGCACCAGGGAAATAAGCAGGCACAACATCATCAAGCACCTCATCCCTGACAAGCAAATAGTCATATCTGTTTTGTAATACATCCCTGTTATTTATCGCTGTTAATAATTGTGTGCGTGTCATAATTATGCCTCTTTAGTATAGTATAATGAAAGGCAAATATGGTCAATCGCTGAGATACCGCTTGCTGTCCCTGTTGCTGTTCGCCCTTCTAGATGGATTAATAACCCTTCGTTCAGCGTGCCATCTAAAACATTCTCATCGCTTGTAAAATAACTATTAAAATCAAGTGCCTTATAGCACATATTGTCGTTATTGTCTGCAAGCGGAACGCTGCCTGTCATGGTGAAGCCTCTGTCATCTCCACCTGTTCTGAGATTGTCAAAATACTTGCCCCCGTTAGAGAGAGAGTCATGACCGTAATCTTCCATCGGCACGTATGACATTTTTTTTGATCCGTCATCCTGAACCTTTACCAGTTGCAAAGCAAAATCAGAAGTATTGCTTGATGTCTTAATGTCTGCTCTGTAGCCAACAACTGTCCATGCTGAGTTGCCAAAATCTAAGTATCCGCAAAGCTCAACATCATAATCTGGCGTATCCAAATCGCTCACATCAATATTAGTAATCTCCAACCACTTAAGGTTGGTTTGATATCTCTGATCTGTAGATGTGTCCACTGTGATTGTCTCTGTTGCCGCTGTTGGGATCATTGTTGACTCGTGTACTTTTGTGCCAGTTATAACAATGTCTCCACCTGTTGTTATTGTATTAATCTTGATGCAGATGTGCTGGTTCACTGCTCCAAAGTCTGTCGAGTAGTCGCCTGTTTCGCCTGTTGTTATTACTGTGTCGTTGCCGATCCAGTTGAGCCGAGTATCTACAACGCCAGTAAGCGGCATTGTAAAAATCATGACTTTTATCTTCTCGTCAATTTCACTGAAGTTCGTATTAATCGGGGCTGCTATGTCTGCTCCGTAAACGCCTGTTGATGGTATCGTTGTAATTGCCATTTAATCTCCTAATAAAAGAAAGGTCTGATTGTTGTTGTAAAATGTTCAACGGTGATTACGTCACCATCGCCATCTGCTGTTAGCACTAATAATATTGCATCGTTTGTTGCAAGCTCTACAACCGTAGTGCCTGACAGAACGTATGACTCGCCTGATGTCTTTAATAGTGTCCCCATTATTGACGATGTTACTACTGATGTATTCTTTTTTATTCCCACCGAACAAGTAATACTATTACTGTCTCCGCTTACCGTTGCGTGCCAATCAACCTCAAAATACTTTGTGGTCAACCCGTCATAGTCAATCCCTGTTCCGAGCGAAAAGTTCTCCATCGGGGCATTTGTGAAAGTGCCTGCGATTGTATAATACGTTCCACCTGTAGTAACTGTAGTTGCTGTAGGCGAAGCCAGATAAGCAAACACTCCGTTCTTCTCTGCTAGCTCAGTAAAGTTTGAGTTTATTGGTGTGGCAATATCATCACCATAAATGCCTGTTGTTGGTATGTTGGCTATTACCATAACACCTCCTATCTAAGCCTTGTAATAGGCGTTAGCCATGTTGTTGGAGTAAGCCTTGAATATGTCTTTGCTATTACGCTGTACATCTTGCTCAGGTCTCCAGTGAATGTTGTGCCGGTCAATGCTGTGTCATAGCAAAAGATATTACCCTTTGCATAAGGTTGTTTTACATCTGCGAATATTTTATTGAACATGTTGTCATCATACACGTTGCCATGAATCTCGCTAAAACCTATCTCCTGTGCTGTGTCGCTCCATGCTGTAGCCGCTACAATATCGCCAGTGCCTAGAGTTGGTGTGCCCGAGCTGGTGAACACTGTACCTCGATTATTGTCAGCTGCACCGTATGTGATGAAATTCAAAGTGCCTCTTGATAAGATGATATACTCAGTTGCATTTACCAAATCTTCACCGTCAACTATTCGCTCACCGTACCAATAGCCCATCCCTTCATCAAGTGCTGTCATCTCAGGTGTTTTGTATTGCATTACTTTTGTTTCTGCGTCATTATGATAACCCTTGAAATACGGATTACGGCTTGCCCAAGTATAACCTGTGACTGTGTCGCCACTTGTTTTGATACTTGTGCCATCAGAGCCAAAAGGAACCCTTAGCACTGCCGATGTGCTATCGTTAATCCATTTGTCAAATCCATTAATAAAGTTGTGAGGTGTAACCGTATCTGCATCTTTCTGCGTGTGCGAATAGCTTACAAGCTCTCCATGATTTTTGTTTGTCCCAGTATCATAGACAGTAACCCCATCACCCTCAGCAAAAGTGTAAACGCTGTTGACCTTAGTAGTTGAGTTTGTTAGTGTTAGCTTTGTGATCCACCCGGTACCAAGCAATACATCATTGCCTGATACCGTAGGAGCTGCACCAAGTGAACCCTCATAGCTCAAATAAGCATAATTAGTCAAATCAGTAAACTCTATCTTGCTGCCTGCTGCTGTTAATGTAACCACGTTATTATTGACCAGCTTAGCATTGAGCTTAGTCCTGCCGTCATAGTCCAGTGCCGCACCGTTAATGTCAACATGCTTGCTTGTGCCATCTGCATTGAGAGCCGCTGGAATTAATGTAGGAGATACACCTACCTTATAGCCTACCTCGTTCTGGTAGCTCTGGAATCGGTTATCGGTTGCGTGGATAGCCGCTGTGCTGCCTGTGAGCGTTCCATCTTTGTAAGCTACACAATCGTAGGCTGTTGTACTACCATGCTCGTCAAGATGCCATGAATTTATGAGGTTGCCTGAGCCATCGTATGACCTGACATTGCCCATCTTGCCAGCCCAGAAACTATAAGCTGTATCAGTAACACGATAAGCACCAAAATATGTTGAGTTTTTAGTGCCGCCATAATAGATTGTGCTTGTTGGCAATGTAGCAGAGCCAGCCTCAACTCCATCGATATAAATCTTGACCGCAGTGCCTATCTTAGTAACTTTTAGCCTGTACTTTGTTGCAGTACTTAATGTTGCTACTGTATCGCATGACGAAAATAAGCTACTTGACCTGTATATGCCAAGTCTGAGAGTCTCATCATTTTGCTTTCTGAGATACCAGCCTGAGTAATATGAAGCGTTCAAGTTAGCCTGGCAAGCAATGATACTCCTGTAGTTTCCAGTGTCATTATTCTCAACATCAATCTCAAAGTGGAAGTCATCAGTTTCTAATGATGCTTCATCGCCTAAATCTACATAGTTGGTCGTTCCGTTTAGGTCAAGGCAGTAACCCTCATTAGGCACTTTGTCAACCGTTCCGTTCTTATCAACTGTCTCCCATTGAGCAGACCTTAATACTGGCACACCCCTGAGTATGTTGCTTGAGTAGCCTGCAGGTGCTTGTGCCCCAACCCTAAGATTCTTATTGATCTGTAATCCTAATCCGATCATTCCTCGCATGATGACCCCTTTATGCTTTATAAGCCTTGACCATTCCTGCTGTCAATGTGATTTTTGTAAATAGTCCGTAGGTCATATCACCATCGGGTAACACACTGTTGAGCCCGCTGAGATCTTTGCCCGCTCCGTCTACAGTTACATCGGTTGTGTTGCTCCCGAATGTTGCACTGTAGCTCTGAAAAGCTATCCAAGTGCCTGTATGTGCTGATGTGTCGTCAATAATATCAAAGTCACTTGCCATGCTTGCTTTTTGTGCGTCAAGATTTGTCATACTTCCCATAATATATCTCCTTTTTTTATGCCATTTCTTCCATTGATTCGTAAAATACTGTTACTTTCGCTTCTGCCGCTGCATCAAAATTGGCTGCTGCATCACCTGTGAACTCGATCCGATTATTGCCAGTTGTGCAGATTGGTGAGTCTGCATTATAGTCAAATAATGCAGTTACAATCGTATTTGCTGCTGCTGATGTACCCGTCGCTGCAATCTCTTGATCAACCCCAAGAATATCAAACTTAGCTGACCATGTACAGCCCATTGCTACAATAACCTTGATCTGTGCCCCGATAATCCGCTCGCCCGCCTTTAGTGTAAAATCGCCAACATAAAATTTATTGACCGCTGATCCGGCTGCATCCTGGTCTTTCTGGTACATCCTTTTAAGATATCCGTCACCGGATGTGCCTAAAATATCAAGCGGAGCTGTCGTGCTTGTTGCTGCTGATATCGTTGTGCCTGCAACTGTAGATGCTGAGTTTGCACCGATCGGTGTTGCGTCAATCTCGCCGCCATTAATATCAACATCTGCAACCGTTGTTGTGCCTGTTGTCTCTAGCTCATCAAAAGTTTTTTTGCCGGTCATTGTCTGAGCTGTGCCAATATCGACCAATGCACCTGATGTGCCGTCAAGTTTGTTTAGCTCCGTCGCTGTCACCGCACTTGCAATCAGATTGCCTGATCCGTCAGTCTCAAGAGCTACACTGTTAGTGCCAATATCAAGGATCATCTTTCTCAGTTCAGTTCTGCTCATGTACTTTGTCGCCGTCGCTGACATATCGTCTTGTATTGCAATACATGATGCCGCTACTGATGCCGCCGCTGTTAATGCTGTGCTTAGTTGGTTAATCCTTTTTGGATCTGCCATTCTACCTCCTATTAATCATGAAATACTAAATAATCACCTGATGCGTCAGGTACTAAATAATCATCTGTTGCTGTATCAACTATCCAGTTTTGCTCTGCTGTCCTGGCTGTGATCAACGGTAATGCAGAGAGTAAATTTCTCGCCTTAAATTTTAGTTTGACCTGTTGCCCTGCATTGATCATTGCAATATCTTTTGGTGCAAAACTACCGGCAAGGGAAACCTCATCAAAACTAATGCCTGGATCACCTGTTGCTTTTCTCGGATAACACTCCATGTAACCCGCATTGATCAAGCTCTGTAATATCAATAGATCCTCAGTCTGATCGTCGTCATAATTGCCAAGTAGCACCTCAATATTGCCCCTGAATCCCTTGCGAATGAAATGCACAGTGCCGTCAAGTGCAACTACCGGAGCAAGATGGAACTCTTCAGTAAAGCTAACAACCCCATTTGCATAAGGAAAATTCGCCACAATATTTTGATCAACGGTGCTTATAAAAGCAACCCCACCAAATCCATATAATGCTTTTACTGCCATTAGTACCAGCCTTTTATCTTGTATGTGTTTTTTAAATAATCTTTTTGGATGTCAATTATTGTGATAGTTGCTGATGAAAGATATTCAACCGTACATTGGTCACCTAAAGATAAAGGTGTAGCAAATACATCATCATCATCGTTGCCATTGAATAACTCAATGTCAATAATCTTTTTATCGCTCATATAATCATAATAATATAACTCTGTTTTGTCTTGCAAATATCCGGTGTCATCACCAGATATCGGCAAAAGATTTTTATCAGGGAATATGTAATTAGTCAACCCTGATATCTCGTATTGAGCAATAATTGAGCTTAACGGGATCTCAATAGGTGTCATTGACAGTTCTCTATCCTGCATTATCACTCTACCGTCACCATCGCAAAAAAGGAAATTATTGTAATAAAGCAAAATACACTTGATCATGTCTAACAGCTTTGGCGTGTCGGGCTGTAAGTTTGAAAACATACTCGGCAATGTTGGCAATGCTTCACTAATTTTTGACACAAAATATTTGCCCATTGTTAGCACCGGCTCGAAAACCTCTCCCCAGAAGAATACTCTCGGAACAAACACATCATCTGTCGGTGTCTCATCCCAAAAAATATAGTATCTTGATGAGCCATGTCCGGATGGGATCCGCTGTCCTGCAATTGCTATATGTGATCCACCACTTGAATAGTCACCAGAAATAACATTAGAACGCCAGATATTTGGATCTGGTGTAACATCCACATCGTTGCCATATAGCGGAACTGACCATTCTGCACACCAAGCAAGGAACTCATCCCAACCCCTGTTCCGGAATCTAATAACTCTCAATGCAAGCTCTTCTGTGTCGTCTGTTCCCAATGTTTGAAACTCTGGATTGATATACGAGAACCGCTCCTCTGACACTACCAGATTATGGATGCGGATTTGCGTACATTCGATCCTCTGTGCAATTATATACTCCGACCAGCCGGTTGTACTCTGTGTGAACAACTGAGTCGTGAACCAGCATATCTGAATACCTAGCTCGCCAGCATCCCTGATCATGTAATATCGCTTGTGGTCATGATAAACAAAAGGCCAAAATGGCGGATCTGTTCTTGGGATATAGTTAGTCCAGTTGTTCAGTGTCAGCCACTCTTTCTCATTTTGTCCTTTATATATCAATTCAGATCCAATAATTTCTGTTGAGTCCCCCGGATCAATACCACCCACTTGTAGTGACGGTGTTGTCGCAGTTGCGGTAAAATCAATAAATCTCTGTGAATCAAGCTCAAGTGCTGCAATGTATCGCAACATTAAATCGGCTGGTGTCCCTCGCAGAAACGATTCTTTATTGATACCGCCATCATTGAATCTTTTTGTCGTGTCATCAGAGTATAGGTTAATAAGTTTTAATCTGTCGTAAAGTGTAAAAGATATTTCTTTTGTTAGATTGTTGTACTGAACTGATGTAAGATCGCAAACTCCAACAAAAATGCCTTCATTGTTTTTAAATATTTTGAATTCGTTCCGTAATAGATTTTTGTCATTGACCGTGTTAACACTGAGCAGTAATGCTCTCAGCATTCTGGCTGATGTTGAGTTGTGAGAAAAAATTGTCACATTGACTCGTTGTGGTCTTGTGAGGAAAACATTATAATCATCAAGATTTTTACTGCCGAATGTAATTTTTTTTATGTAATTATCTTCGACTGTATACCGGCTATCTGCCAGCCAGGAATAATCAGACTGGACAAAACCGACCTCAATTTTTATGCTCATTAGAAATCGCTCGCTATCCGTTGCCCTGTTTGTGCCAGGTCATAAACTTTTACCGGATCAATTGTTTTTGCCTCTACATTTACGATTGTCCTGTTATCAATTATTGTCTCGTTCAGCCGCTCAATTGCATTAATGATGTCTGTATTGTCGCCACCTTGTGGCCCATTATAATTTGGTGAACTCATAGGTGTAATTGTGACTCGCTCTCTACCTCCTGGATTATCACCAACCAATATTGACTGTGGCCCATCTGTGATAAAATCGCCACCCTTAGCATATTTCTGCTGTTCAATCTGCTGGATTTGTGCCGCTGTTGCTGATGCAGAGATTGACATAAATGTAAAGGCTGCTGCCAGTGCAACTGGCCCAGTCCCAACACTCATTCCCGCATTCCAAGCCGCTACAGCCGCTTCAGCACCTTTTACAATAGCGTTTGCTTGTGCTATTCTCTTAGCAATTAAAAAACCTTTTTTGCCGAATGAACGAGATAAGGTCAACAAATCTTGACCTAATGTTCGCACACCTGCTTTGATTGTTTTGTTTTTTTCTTCTTCCAGCCTCACTTCTTTTTCTCTATTCTCCGCCTTGATCGCATCCAGCCTCTCAAATAACTCTAATGTGTGATTGACCTTGTTATCACTAGTAGCCTGCAACCGCTCGCCTTCCTGAGCATCATATTCTGCGTTGATCTCTCGCTGCCTGTTGACGTAATCGATTAATATTTGCTCTTCAGTTGCCTTTGTCTCAGCGGCAATGGTAACACTTGCGTGAGCTGCCGCCTCTTGCACTATGGCGTTCTCTTTTATCGCATTATTGAGAGCAACAATCCTCTGTCTTGTCTGCTCAACTTCATCTTGCCACTCTGGATATTTTTCTAAGCCGGAAATCAACCCTTTGAAATATTCTTCCTGGTCTGCCAGAGCGTCTTTTAGGATTGCTGTGGGTGTACCGACTAATGTATCTTGAATTATTTTTATGTTCTCTGCTGCTCTTGCAATGCTCTCATTTGCAACCTTGCTTGTGTCGAACATCCCAAAAAATGACTCTGCTGCCTTTGATAATCCGATCAATCCCTTTGTCGCTTCAGTTACAGCAGGCAACAAAGCGTCACCAAGACTCTCTTTTGCATCGCCCCAAGTATTCTCTAGCCTAGCCGCTGCAAGTACATTCTCATCGACTTCTGTAGATAATCCGCCATATTTTTTTGTTAGTAGGTCAACTGCATAAGCTGATTTTTCCGTTGCAGTCATACTCTTTAATTGCTCATTGACACTTGATTTTAGCTCAGGAATATATCGCCCTAGCATCTCAATATTGCCTGCTAACGCCATACCAAGATAATTAGTTGCCGAGCTTGCGTCAAAAGAAGTAGAGCTTGCCATGTCCTGAGCCAGTGCTAAATTATTGACAGCAGTCTCATAGTCGCCTGTTCGCTCTATGAGCTTTGTGAGCATTGCCGCTGATTCTGTGTCGCCATATATCGTGTTCTTCTGCTGAGTTGCAAATAGTTTCTGAAGCTCTGCATTAGCCGCTTTGTAGCTTGCACCGGTGTTGTTGATCGTGACTTCAAGAGTTTTGTAAACATCTTTCTGCTCTTTTGCCATTTTGACTGACTCTGACATAAATTGACCGGCTGTCTTGAGAGCTTTGTAAGCTACTACTGCACCGCCAACCTTAATTGCCAAGTCTTTAAAAGATGTCCCTAAGCTCTTGACCTCAGCTTTTGCCTTGCCTGTGTTTACTACTGTTTCGATCAATATTTTCTGAGCCATTTATCTATCCTCGATTGCTTCCATTAAGATTAAATAACCTCGCTGTAATAAATGCGGGATCCAATAAGGTAACTCGTCCCAATCTTTCCCGAATGGATATTTCCGGTTGCCATCCTTCCACTCTAGCGCCCAGTTGTATATCCAGTCCACCGCCGGGATAACCTTGCCGTGTTGCTTTGTATTGCACTTTACATCCCCTTTATCGTCAAGATAGTTGTCGCAATATTTGCAATAATTCTCATTTAATATTCCTTCCCTCTGCGTCTCTGTCATACTGCTCAAGTCTACCGGCTTTTGGCTTGTGTTGAGCAATATGACTCGCCTTAGTTTTGCTCAAGCCCTGCAATGTTCTCAGCTTTTTTATTAGCCTCTGAAATTTTGACATAGAGCAGTTGTATAAGCTCATGATCCAGCTTATCAAGTTTTCTAACAGATACATCATCACCACCAATAAACCAACAATCCGGATGACCGGTTAATGCCTTATGGATTGTCATTAGTTGCATAGCTTCCAAATTCATATCAACGTCTTTATTTCGTTCAAGTTCTCCGGAATCTGCATTAAAGTTATACATCTTCTGGTTGCTCAAAGCTGCTTTATTGATTGCCGCTCGATCCAAGTATGATAGACCTTTCACAGTTGCGATGTGAGTTTCTCCATCATATATCTCTGTAATATATTCAGGATTGTCTGACATAAAACAGTTTTTCCATTTTGCCGATGTGTTCTCCGTTAGTTTCACTTTTTTCGCCTTTGCCATTTTTCCTCCCTGTTTGTTTTTTTGTTATGACACAGCTATTGAGATAGCCGAGCCGCTTGCATTTGCCTGGAGTTGCTTGTTAATCGATGTTACATAAACGCCCTTGTCAGGATCAGCAATATCATAAGATGTATATTTGCCGTACATCGTAATGATGAACGTGCCAGATCCACCCGATAGCGTGATAACATCATCAAGGTTGGTTGTTGCCATTAATATTGGATTATATGTCAAGGCTACAGCCGCATCATAAATAACATCAAAAGCAAGCTCACCGCTTGCTTTTACCGCTATTTCCCTGAGCTTAGTTGCTGAGTTTTGGTAAGCAACTGTGTCATCAGCAAACTCATTGCCTAAGCTGATGGAAAATGAGTTAATGCTTGTCACTGTTGAATTTAGCATGTCGGCAGTAACCGACTGGAACTTGAACGGGATATAACAAGGCTTGCTTGCATCTGTAATTGTTGTAGTTGTTAAACCTGACAAGTCCTGCTCTCTTGCAATCGATTTAGCCCTGAATGTTGCCTCATAGCCAATTACTCCACCTTGTGATCCGGTAATATTGAAAGACTCACATACACAACCAATAGCTATGTCACCTTTCCAGTTTGTTTTTGTTGATACCTCACCGCCATTGAACAGGTTGTAAATCGTGTAACTCTGGAATGTGTTTGGATCAACCTGGAACGCATGAGGAGAAGAATCATCGCTGAAGAACGCCTCTAAGAAAATTGCGTGACCGTGTGATAATGTCCCCGAAACGCTCACCGTTCCGCCGGTTGTGCCCGCTGTTGTCTCGCAAAAGTCCGGCTCGTAAGTCTGTGTTTTGACAGCCCTGTCAATACTGTTTGTGATCGCCTGCATTGTGCAAATATCTGCAAACTTGTTCTCTGGTGTAGTCTGCTCAGTGCCATAAGCTGTTTCTTTGCCAATCAGCATTAGCGGATAAGCCCCCTGTCGAAAAGCCATTATGCCCCCTTATTCTTTTTATTGTTAATGATTTTGATATAGCCACAGTCTGACAATTGTTTTGCTACATGCTCAGGCAGCTCTTTCAAAGCTCCCAGCTTGTATGACTTGCCGCCTGTCTGCCATGTTACTAGCTTAATTATTTCAAACTTGACCATCTTTCCCTTTGGCATTGTGCCCCCTATCTATCAATTATAGCATCGCAAAACTTGCACTCGAAATCAATCTCGAATAATGTCATCTGCTCGCTTATGTTAGGTGTGTAAAAATCAAAGTCAGGGCTGAAATCACCTATCGTTACATTGGTAGGCCACAACAGCAATACTTCCTGATTCAACGATAAATCTTTATTTAGTTTATTTATAATGCTTGTTTTCAAATCCAGGATCGCAATCTCAACATTGGTTGTAACGTTCAAATATACCATCACCCTAATATTTGCTATGACTGTATAGCCCATGTTCTGAGCTTCGTCAACCGGGTAACTAATACTATCAACACCGACCATAATAGCCGGCATCTTTGAGCTTTTAATATTTTTGACATACTCAGGATAATGTCCAACTGTCTTTACACCCGGAATCTCTTTTAATAATTTGCGTATGTCGCCCAATATTGGAGATAGTTTATTTTGCATTTGCTCTCCTAATATGTTGATCCATAATTTTTCGGATGTCTGCTATTACTTTTTTTACTGTTTTTTGGGATGAGCCGAACCATGCCCGCTTAGGAACTCCACGACCTTCCATATGCTTGTCAGCTATTTTTCGTCGTTGTGCATTAGCTATGTCAACAATTGACCTGTTGACCTTTGCATTGGTTCTCAGACTGTTGATCATCTGTCCAGAATCTTCCATATTGACTATATTTGGGTTCTTCCTCATTTCTTTTTTATACTCTTTTGTCGATTTTGCGTAAGGCTTAAACGGCTTTAGAAAAATATCTCGACCTGTTTCTAACCTTTTCAACATCTCTTGCCGGATGAATAATGCTGACTTGAGCATCTCCGGCTGTGTCACATCAACCGCTTTTTTGTACACATCCATGTTAGGCAATTTGATTGCAATCTTTGCATCTATGCTCATATTCGCCTCAACATTGGTGTTGACTTGGCTCGATACTTGTCAACATCTCCATCTCGATCAATATCAAGATTGATAATCTTTCTAGCATTTGCGAAAGCATCCATAAACCGCTTGTGATACATCTCTGACTTTCTGGTCATTACGTCCTCAGGCACTTCGATCAAGTCCTCATATATCAAGGATAATGTAAGCAAATCGCTTGCCAGATCAAATACTGAAGCGTTAGCAATAATATCTAATACATCACCACCATCCTGATCAATTACTCTCATGTACTCAAGACCATACTCAGGAGTTGATCCGGTATAGCCCCCTATCAACTCAGGTAACATCTGCTGGATCATATTCCCGATCATTAATTTAGCAGTTGTTATCTTTGACAGCCAAGTTTGCTCACTGGCTATTGTGATAGTGCCGGTGTTGCTTGCACTAGATGTGATATATGGCTTGATGTAGTCCTGACAGCTATCAGGCACTACAAAACTAGCAAATAATGTATCTGCATCAATTGTCACGTCTGCACCGCTCGCTCGCTTATAATACACAATCATGCCAGGAAATATTTCTTCATATGATCCGGTCAATGTTGCACAATCACGGAATGTCACGGTTAGCGAATGCCCATCAGCAATCTTGATCTCACTTGCCGCCGTCACAGCTAGTGTTACCGCACCTTGTGAGCCTGTGACAGATATCCCGACACAGCCGGCAAGCGGATTGGTTGCCGATGCAATATCTATTTCATCCGCAAGCGTGACATCCTCGCCACTCGGTGACCTGAGATTGATCTCGGTCTCAATCGCTGCAATTGACTCTAGTGTTGATAGTGTAGTTGCCGACCAGTCATAAGCCATAATTAATCTCTCTTAGTTATGCCGATGAGAATGCAAACAGGAAGTAAAAACACCCCCACCGGCTTTGTTAATGTCTAAACAGTCATCGAAATGAAAGCATCGTAAGAAGATCCACTTTGGTCTTCATCAGCCCATGATTTGAGCTGCACATAAGTATTAGCACCAAACAAAGTTGGTGGAATAGTGTACTCAAACAGCGTGTCGCCTGCTGCAATAACAACTTCATCATCAACTGCGTTGATATTGAATGGTAACACATGCCCTGCAACCGGAATTGCACAATTACTTGCAGTTGTCCCGCAAAGAACCTCGAATGATAAGAGCTTTGCCGTTGCAATAGTGATCTCTGTTTTTGCGATTGCTGTAATTGTTAGCCCTGCATTTGCAGTGGGGCCAATAAAAACAGCATCACTGGCGACCCCTGCCAATGCACTTGAGCCATCAGGAAGAGTCCCCGAAGCGGCTGTACTAACTGCAAGGATCGAATTGTCATCTATTAAATGACCTTGATTTGGAATAGCCATGTTTTCTCCTTTAAACTTCTGGAATGTTTTCGTCAAGCATCAAAGGGATTCCCTCGAATTTGCCCACGAACTGAGTAAAATTTGTATCCATTGGACCCATTTCCATCATTGCCGCCTTCAAGCCGCCAATCCAGTCAAGAGTCTTTTGGTTTGCGAAGATGAATGATGTTGACGGTTTTGCTTTTGCTGCTCTGATCAATGTCAGCAAGTTTGCTGCTGTTGGCTTATGAGTTGCATCAACATTGGTGAGTGTTGCAACACTGTGTTGTGCTCCAACTCTTAATCCAATACGAGACTCAAAAGAAGTCTGTAACACTTTCAGCTCTTCGCCTGTAGTAGTGTCAAGAACCTTGTAAACACCAGCTGGGCCACTCACATTCTCTACAGTCACAAGATTGCCTGCATTAACAGCCTGTGCATTATACAATCCTTCGCAAACATTCTTTTTAAGCGTTACACAGAAAATATCATTACCAGCTGAACCGCCTAAAGTTGTTGCCTTGCCGTTGTCTATTGCGTACTGTGCAAAGCCCTTGATGGTTTTGTTGTTGCCTGTTCCGTAGAACATTTGATAGGCAATAGTCTGTAACATGCTCTCAATATGTCCGGGTGTTTCGCTTTTGAAATAAGCGTTCACTCCACCAGGGTACCCTTCGGCTTCTGTCTTGTCAACTTCTTCGAGAGAGTCGATCAATGCTAAATCCTGTTGGAGCAACTTGCCCGTTCCGCTTGTTGGAATAACTCCACCGTTCAAACCTCTGTTAGAGTTGCCCGGCAATGTTACTTTCATCCTGAATTTGTCAGAAAGACCATGTGAAGCTCCTCTAAAAGAAAGAACCTCAAGTAATCCAGAATGTTTTGATACATCGTCAAGATGTTCTTCACCAGCTCCAGCCCATGCCTTTACCAGCTTCCCTAATGTATTAGCCATTTTTTAACCTCGCTTTTTTATGTTGGGAATATTTCGTCTAATTTGTTCACCGGATTACCATTGTTGCTTTTGCCCTTCGGTAATGCAGGTGCGTTTGTATTATCACTTCCGAAATATCCGATCTCGTCGTATGTCCTGTAATGTGATAGATTATTGTCAACTTGCTCAGGAGTTAACGGTGTATCCTTGTCAGCAAATTTGAACTTTTGCTTGATCTTCTCAAACTTCTCAAAATTGGCGTCGCCTTTCTTGACGTCGAAAACAGCAGACTTCTTGTTCCAGTCTGCAAGCATCAGCTCATTACGTTTGTCAACATACACCTTCAATTCTTCCTGTGCGTTTGCACTCTCAGATTTTGCCGATGTGAGTTTTACCTTGATATCGCCCAAGTTAGCGGTTGCCTTTGCAAGATTATTCTCAAGCTCTGTGTTAGTAGCCTGTAAATCATTTCGCTGGCTGATCACCTCGTTAAATCTGCTTTTGGGTATCATGTTAGATGTGTCAATAGCTGTTTGCAAGTCAGCAATGACAGCTTCGTTCTCGATCCCATGTTTGGCTAAGATTGCCTTAAAATCCATTTGTACCTCCATTTTTACGAGTTCTGTTCTCGATGGTTGTGTTATTTGTCAATTTACTTCTTTTCAAAACCTTCAACGCCTCTATGCTCTCTGTCTTTTTTTCTTTCTTTTAATGCAATCAATGACTTGTCTAGTCCTTCAATTGCAAAAGTATTAAAATCAGATGGGAAGTTCTTGTTCAGCCCTTCAATAATAATTTTGGCAGTTTCAATCATGTTGTCAACCTGACAACCATTCAATCCATTCTCCTTAATTGCTCCATTCTGGATCTTAAAGCTGATTGTGTTAGTGTCGTGATCAACTGTAATAAAATCACCTAGTTCAATCCCTTTTAGTGTGCTCAACGCCATCGTTCTATCCTTCTTGTTATTTGGTTATTTGGTTATTTGTCAATTTCATTTCCTGAATACTCTTCGTAATACTCTTTCGTGATTTGCATAAATATATGTCGGCAATTATACCTGACACCGTGCTCGTCAATGTATGCCTGCCGCTCATCGTCTGTAAATACTTTCTTGTTCAGAGCCTCAACACAGATTTCTCTTGTTTTCTTGTCGTCGGGGCCAATATACTCCCAATAATGCTCACCAGATATATGACTTGCAGAAACATCCTCCATCTCCTGGATTAATAAGCTCCGGGATGTGTTAATATATGTCTGTGTGTACTGTTGTAAATTTTTATCTAATGATGTCTTGATAAATCCTGTTGCAGAACTCCACTCCTCACCCAGTACCATTGACCTATACAGCTGCTCTTTTATTGAACTTATTGATGCGGTGATCCGGTTGTCCAAAAGACTGTAGTCAATCTTCTGCATTGCTACAATCGACGAAATGTCAGTGGACTTCAACACTATTGGAATAACACCCGCTCCCGCTTCGGTTGCCTGCCAGTCAATAACCTTATTAATAAACGGCTTTGTATCCTTCGCAAAATCAACCAACACTCCATCATATCCGCTTGATCCGAGTTGTGACCGTAGCCATCTGTCAAAGTTCATAACCAACTTCTGGTTTGCCTTTGATTTGGTGATCCGACCTAGTTTGTCAACATCAAAATCCTTGACATACAGAGCAACTGACTTGTTAAGTTTGTCAGTAGCCTTGTCAATCAGCCTGTTGTACTTGTCAACACTAGCCTCATAGATTTTGTCAGTCATTTAATGCCTCTGTCTGGTCAAGCGGATCAATCCCGCCCCTCAATTCTTCTTTCATTTCTTTGTTTTGTTTAATCTGTTCCATTGCTTCATCTGTTGACATCTCACTGCCTGAGATAATCCGTTTTGCTTCCGCAGGAGATATAATATTTGCCATCACCAAACGCTCTAAATAATCTAATGTGTCAATCGGTGACTCGTCAAACGTAATAGGTGCAAGGTCAACTAATATTCGCATGCTCTCTGCATTACTAAATGACTTGTCATTATTCATTGTGCTACATGCCATCATCAGCCTGATCAGCTCCTCGATAGACTCTAAATAAAACCATTTCTCCTTATTGATCCGGTTCATCAGCGTCTGTTGTGCCAATCGCATCTGGTATCCAGAGCTAAATGCACTACCGCCCTTTGATCTCAGCGTGTCAGGGTTAATCCCATAAGCTAATCCGACAACTACTTTCATTTCCTCGATAGCTGCATCCATCTTGTCGATAGTCCAGTCTGGTTGCACATAGCCGCAACTTGCTTGACCTCCGCCGTACTCCATAGGTAGATTAATGACACCCAATCGACCAATGACAGTGCCGCTGTCTGTACTTTCCTGACTCGTAGTCTGGTAATATGTAGGTACTGTCATGTTCAATGCCAGCATCTTGTCAGTTGCTACTATATTTTGTTTTCGGTTGCACTCCACCACAGGACAATCCTTTGTTGGCCAGAATGTGTTAGTTTGTACCGTATTCGTAAACCATGCAATTGGGATCTGATTATATCCGTGATACTCAACATCTGTCTCGTTCGCAATCTCACCCGTGTGTGCGTTGATCTCGACGAATGACACTGTGTCAGCTGTTAATTTGACATACTTGCATATGCTCTCCGCCTTTGTCGGTGAGTCCTCTACTATCCCATATTGATAATACACAGCTTCAGCCTGTGTCGGGTCTGCATCTGATTGAGTTACAAATAGATTATCGCCTGTCAATACATCCAGGTCAACTCTACCATCTCTATATACAGGCATTACACCCACCATATTTGTCAAGTTGACTAGCTTATTCACATCATTCAGGACGATGCCCAATCTTGATTTCTTCAGCATCTGGTCCAAGTTCTCTTCCAATTCCTCATCATCTGGCAAGGTTATTGTCGGAGGCTCTTGGAATATCATTGAGATTTCCTCGATTATCTCTTGGGTTGTCGGCAAGCATAAAGCAAAATTAACCATCTGGGCGTATGTTTCAGGGAATATCAGCCTCAAGTCAGCATACAGAAAATCCTTTTGTCGATTGTCCAAGAATGCTATCCTCTCAGCAATGTCAAGCTGTCGCTCTATGTTGTGCCGCCACTTGGCTAGTCTCTTGCCATTCTGTATTAATGTCATTATCTGCCTCTTGTCCTTATTGCTGATCCGTATAATGGGAACTGTGACCAAACTAAATATCTACCTGCATCTGAAATATGTGAAAGATTACTATCTTTTTTGTCAATCTCACCTGCATCATCTCTCACGACCTTCTCAAAGTCATTTGTCAATGCAGTGCATCGCTTGTCAATCTCTAGTCTACCTTGATATAGAGCCGCATTGACAGCGTTCAAGCTATCCTTGACACTTGGGTTTGTGCCGCTGCCAAGTATCTTGAAACCTGCCTGCTTTAATAGATGGATGTCCGTTACTCCAATCTCAGCCGATGTCTTACGGCTGCCGCCTGTCTGGTCAGGTGCAATTGATATATATGCACCCGGATACCGCTCTTTGATCACATCGATCATCTGCCGGGTGTTACTGTTCCGCAAAATTATCTCATCAAACATAATTAGTTTATTATCTCGCTTGATTGCCACAACTGCTGACATCGGATCAACATTGAAGTCCATCCCCATATATAACACCTGTGGCTTCTTCTCAGCGTTGTGAATGCCAAAATCTTTACAATGTCGCTCTCTGTCAAACTCGTAGTAAGCCGCAGAGCCTCGCAGATTGACAAACTCACCGTTCATGTACTGCTCTACTAGCTTGCTGTCATAGTTCTTTCTGAGATCATCAATGTAGTCAGCCGGTAAGTAAGGGTTGTCGGTTGACTTGGCTTTGATCAAGTGCCGCTCGCCCTCCTCATTATCCTCAACAAATAGCTTGTGTATGTAATGATATCCCTCTGGTGTAGTGACAAAGTACATCTTGGTCTTATTGCTGCCTCTTAATCGTCCAACACCCTTCTTGTATGCTATGTCACAGTTCTTGTAACTGCCAATGTCAAACTCATCAAACCCTAAGAATGTCAGCTCTGCACCTACCATCCGATGAGGAGTCTGGAGTTGATACAGTCTAAGTTTACCATACTCAGAGGATATCAGATGCTTTGTTGAATTGTACTTGTAATCTATCTCGTATCTATCTAATAGCATTAAGAACGGCTCAACAAACAGCTCTTCTGCCATGCTGAATGTAGGATAAACTATCCAGCCGTTTGATTGACCTTCCTTATTGACAAGGAATAGATGGTTCATGAATGTTTCCCAGATGAACGCAAACGTCTTGCCGCCACCATAACCGGTGACTAATGCCTTCTGCTTAGCCTCTGAATCAAGGAACTCTTGCTGATGTGGCAAAAAGTAATCAGGAGCAAACTTAATGATCTTCTTCATTGCGCCGCTCCTCGAATACTATCTCGAATTGATCCTTCTCCGTCTTAGGGTTCTTAATGTCTGCCTTTGCTTTAATCGCTTCAATCTTATCATGTGCGATGTACTCAAAGTGTACTTGACCGTATTTGTCAGTGTGTGAGCGTACATGCTTCAAAGCTAGTCTTGTCTTCTCCGGCAACTCCGTGACAGCTAATTGCCTGATTCCCGGCTTTGATCCTACAACCTCACCTGCATTATACTTGTCAATCATCTCAACCTTGAACAGGTCAGCTGGATCATGCTTGATGATGCTTGTCAATAATGCTTTCTCGTCCGTAAGCTCAATATCATCATCACGTCTCTTTCGTTTCGCTTTGAGATATTTTCGCAGTGCAATTATTTTTTTGCATTTATTTAATCGGTTAGCTGTGTTTGTTAAGGTCTTTGAATCGTCTTTGTACCCTGCAAGCTGTAAAGCCAACTTGAAATCGGCAGGAATAGGATAATGTAACACACCCAAGTAAACAGCGTAAACCTGTTTGTCCGTAAGACTAAAGCGATCCATCAACTCAGCTTGCAGGTGTGCAGGCATTAGCATTATTCAGCCCCCTCTCAATCTCTCAACCATATTCTATCCGCATTAAAACACTTGTCAAGTATTATTTTGCTATATCATCAACTCCTCTATTATTTTTGCCGTTGGCGGTGCTAACTCACGGAACGAATCATCCACCTCAAATAGTGCCCTAGGAATGAACCGTTCAATCCAGTCAAAGTAACTGTCAAAGCTATCAAACCAGACACTGACGCCGCCAGATGATCTAATCTGAGTTAGTCGGTGTGCCTGCTGTGGTGTAGGAATCTCACCAGGCTTCTTGATCTCCATCCCGATGAAGTGACCATTGATGCAGGCTAATATATCCGGACAGCCTGCTTTACTTGCACTGACAATCTTAAAAGCGTGACAACCCTTCCGGCTATTGATATCCTTCATTATCCTTGATTGTATTGTTTGCTCGCTCATTGTTGCTCCTGTTTTTTTACATACTTGTAGTCATAGTCTGCCCTGAAGTGTATTGTTGTAAAGCTTTTTTTCTTCATCAGTCGCTTATATATCTTCTGCTCAATTCCATCCTCTGAGAATAACCAGATCAGCTTAGGGGGATGCTCCCGGTGCATGTCCTGTAGTCGGTTCTTTGCCTGAGCGTAATCCGTCCAAGAGAACGAGATATTAAAGAAAATGATCTGTTCTGCTGACTTTAGCTTGATACCTTCCTTAACGGCTTGTATTTGGCCGTAAAACACGCAATTTTTATTAGACTCAAACTCAATCGGGTCATTGGTTAAGTTACACTGATCTAAGGTAGATTCTATGATGTTTTTCTCGCCTATAAATTTGTAGAATATAGCTGTTTTCTTGCCCTTGATTAATTGCTTGCATCGCCTGCCTTTCGCCTCATCCAGAATCATATACTCCGGCTCATCTTGGTCATTTTTGAAAATTACACTGCCTGAGCTGATTTGGTGTATCTTATTTTGCATATCCGCTGCACTGCCGATGTCAATAAAATACTCCGGCTGTAACTTACTCTGATAGAAGCTATGCTTTAATAGTATGTTTGACAACAACTTAACATTATCATTCATCTTGACAAACTCGATCCGCTCATCAATCTCGGGGAATGGGAATCCTGCTTGCTCCTGAGTGTACTTAATAGTGAGCGGAGCAATCAAAGGCATAATAAGCGATTCTCGGGCATTTGAATAATCGTTAACAGATAAACCCTTTTTTATCTTCTTTTGCTTCACGTCGACGTATTTGCGAGCAAATTTGTAAAAGTTAGCATATTGAGTGAACGGTGAATGTGAGGATAGTTGCAATTGATGATAAATCTGGCTTAATGATTCCGGTGTTGGTGTAGCTGACAGGTAAATGATCAATGAGTTCCTTGTCATCCTCTCAAGCACTTTGACTGCTTTACACTTTTTCGGGAATGACCCGAGCCTGTGAGCCTCATCCAGAATGATAACAGGATAAAACTCTTTGACCTTGTGAACTGACTCATAGTTGATCAATTTGCATCTGGCAGCCAATCCCATATCCTCGAGATTCTCTTTTATGTTTGGGATCGCTTTCTTTTTCGTGACAAATAGAAAACTCTGGTTCTGATCCTTTAGAAATTTGTCAGCCAGAAATGCTGCAATAAATGTCTTGCCGAGCCTGGTTTCAAGTGCCAGATAAACGAGACCGTATTTGTTCAAAATGTTAATCGCTTCCTCATAAATATTCTGCTGATAATCTCGTAGTTTTATGGTGCCTTTTTGCATGCAAAAAATAGCCTGTTTTTTAGCCTCAAAATCAATGTTAATTTGCTCCATTAATCCTCCTGTTGTTTTTATCCTCTAAAAATTATTTTGTGACAATTTTGAAAAGTGCCTTCCGGCTGGTCGTAGTCAATGTTTTAGGGCAGTTTATGACAGAAATGACAGTTTTTCGCTATGTTTTATATATATATTGGCTTTTTATACATATTCTCTCTATTTACCCTATATATACATATATTTTTATTCCCTTACGTTTACGTAAAAAAACTGTCATATTTGTCATAGATTCGCTTTAACTCTATGTGTTGTATAGCTTTAAGTGCAAATAAAATTTGTCATTGCACTTTTCTTATAATGCTGTGCCGCAACAACTTGACCTATGACAATTTTAAAAGTGGGTTTGTCATTTTTGTCATAAAAAGATGCAAATTTGTCATTGCTTCGGAACCGTACTATTAGCAACCTAACTAAAATGACAATTTTATGACAATTTTTTGCAATCTGTGACAATTTTGATTTTAAAATTGTCATTGGCAAATAACCCCTAAAAACAGCCCATTTCTGAGCCAATATTCAACACTCAATTCCACGTCTATAATCTGGTCAAAATTCGGGTGATTTTACACACTAAAAATCAATCATTAATTGGCTCATTACAATACCGATTCTCTTGTTGATAATATCGCAATATTCGCTTGATAATTCTGATCCAATCCATTTTCTTTTGTTCTTAATTGCTCCTCAACACCTAGCTGGGAAAGATTTGCTATTTTCCATAAGTTGTATCTTACCCCAACGCTTAGTTACCCTGAATAACTCCTTGATAATCGGCTTCCAAACATGATCACCCCAAGATTTATCAATGTCCTGGTTATATGTCCGCATATTATCATAAGGTGGAGAAGTAACCACCAGATCAACAAACCCATCAGGCATCCTGCTCATTGTCGTTATGCAATCTTCATTGTATACATTATCAATCTTCATCTCCGCCTCCTACAGCGTCAGCTCAGTCTGCAAATTAGCGTTCTCGATCCTTGTCTTTGCAAGGTTGAAATAGTCCTCATTCCTCTCAATCCCCATAAACGGATCAAGTACATTGCCTTTTGTGGGCGTTTGTGTCATCTGGCATAAGTACTTCATAAGCGTTACCGGCTTGACAGTCGGATGAAAATTCTTTTTGTTGTTTTGCTTCCTGATTTTATATGGGTCATCCGCCTTACTATCCTCAACCCCATTATTCCGCCCCGCCTTACTAGGCTTAGCCACATAGAAGAACCTCGACACATTGTCGTTAGTCTGTTCATCCAGCAATTTCGCTGCTTCATTATCGAGTATTATATTGGCGGGGAATCTGCCTTGTTGGTCATTAGATATATGCTTCTTTACTCCGCTACCTACCCCGTTTGCATTATCGCCCAATCCCTTATCTGTATTGTAAGTGCCACTAGTTGTCCTCAAATCCCTTCATCACTTCAAGGCAATCGCCATTGTGTAGGTTAGTCATTTTCCCACACTCCATATCATTTCCGATTGCATTCCTGAGTCAACCGCAAATCGAATATCTCGATCACTGCAATAATAATCACCAATGTTGTAAACCTGATCTCCTATTTTATCAATCTCCGTATCAAGTATCATCTCTAAGTATCCAGTGTACATGCTCATTACATTATCATACTGGCATCGTAAGTTGTCTCGTGTCATTTCTCCTCCTTGTTAAGGTTTATGTTGCCACCATTTCTCTAAACTTTCTCTCACTTCCGCGTCAACCCTCATCCATGCCCATACTAAATCTGGGGGCATCACCGTATTAACCGCAAAATATATATCCCGCCAATCCATATAGAATGACCCCACCTTATACCTTGTTCCGCATTCATATTCAATGTTTGCATTTAGTATCATTTCAAGATAGTCAACATACAACCTTGTTACTTCTGTGTATTTATATAGTAATTCACTCCGCGTCATTTGCTTCTCCCCCTGTGTTGTCAAAAACCTCTAGTTGGCTACTGTCTTTCTTTTGCTTGATAACCGGAACATCAAAGAAAACTGTGGAGATTACCTCAAACTCTGTTTGGTAAGGGTCAATCTCACCGTCATTAATCATGTCAAAATAAATAACAGCAGGCTCAATAATATTCTCGCTTGTGTCGCCTTCCATTTTTTCAAGGAAGAAAGTATCTGTTATCTCCTTGTATGTGCACTTGACATTCCATCCTTTTACTCTCAGCTGAGTTTTGGTGTCCCTAAAATACCCGTCAGCTTCCTCAAGCTCCCTCAGTTGCTTTATATCTGTGTTATTACATATTTTGACATTACTCATTCCTCCTCCTGTTTGACCATTATGTTTATCATTTTCACTAGTTCTCCCATTTGCTTGAGAGTAATCTCTTCAAGCATGCATTCTTCATTCTCCCGATTTGTTAAACCCAGTAAATAATTACTGTTTTGCTTAGAAAAAGTCAGAATTGCCTTGCTCTCAAGAACTATGTAAGTTTTCATTTAATACTCCTGTTTAATTGTGGCATAATCGCCATATTTAGAACGGGATTTGTTCTTGGTTATTATTAGCCACTTCACCTGTTTTGGTCTCACCAAGTGACATTATGAATGATTCGTCTTGTATTGTGCCAGACACATAAAACTCTCGGTGTGTGCCTGTCCTGACATCAACATACTCAAGCCCATAAATTTTGGCAAATCGCTTCAATATTGTGTTCATATAATTTGGCGTAGCTTTCTTAGCTTCGCCGAACGTCTCGATGTAGCTCAATTTCATATCCTTCAGCTTGCCGCCTATCCGGGCAAATCCTGCATCAGCCATGTCGATCATTGCCAATCGCCATTGATCCAATATCCAATCAGCAAAGCTTGATCCGATCTCAGCTCGTAGCTTTTTGTATCGCAGATTTACAACACCTGCATCAATAATACCATTAGCCAGATAATATTGGATGCAGCTGATCATAAACCAGTCAAACGAGTTCCAGTCATCAGCATCCCAATCATTAAAGAAAGCTTTACCAAACTCATCAATCGGTCTATGCTCAACACTATAAAAATCAGCAAACTCAAAAATTGCCTGTCGTCTCTGAGAGCTTGCATCAATGCCACCTATGATGTAGTTAGTTGTGATCATGAATTTAGGTGATAAATCAAAAGAGAGAACTACAGCGTCTTTATTCTTCTTCTCAGTCATCATGCCATCTGTGATCATGCTGAACATCTTACCAAACGGAAAAGTCGGATTTGCGTCATTAAAAATGAATAATCCTAACCCAGGCTGTACGTTCTGGAACCCAAATTGATTACCGAATTTGAAGTTTCTAGCGTCCTGACTGTGAGTTGACACCATCTTGCCCAGTGCTTCGCAGAATAATGACTTGCCAGTGCCTCCGCTTGCTTGCCCCATGTCGCTAATCGCTGCATCAATAAAAATAACAGCTCTTGCATCTGTGGGATCTTTGTACTTATGAAGTAAATATCCAGCCATTGAGCGTAATGACTCAAGTCTTTTGGTTGCATTGCCGCCACTAGCTACATTAACACAAAACTGTTCAAAATCCCCGCTGTTGCCTGCATCTGCTGTGATATTACGATCCTCAACTCTGCTCGCCCAGACACAGCCTTTCAAATCTTTATAATCCTTGATCTTTGATCCGGTTTTGGTGATCTCGACAAATCGATTTTTGAAGAAAATGAACGCCTTATGCTTGGAGTCCTTGACAAACTTAATATCCTCCGTCCTCAAGAACTCAAGCTTGTCCTCTCGGAATAAGCCCGCTTTTGCAAGCAAAACATCTTTGACTGCTGTGTTCCAGATATTAATGGTCACAGGCTCACCGTCTCGCATTGCTTTCAGCTCATCAAGTATCGCATCCTGATCATCCAACCAGTCAAGGACAAAATCCTTGATCAATACTGGTGTAACCTGTCTGACTATCTTATTCTGCACCTGCACAAAGCTGAACACCAGCTCATTGACAAATAGTTTCCGAAATCCAAAATGCTCCAAGAATGCAGTAATAGTTGACTGGTTGATTACGATATTTTTCTTGCTGTCATAAGTCCAAAATTTGATGGGATCAGCCGATACCTTAGTTTTCTTTCTCTCAATAGATTTCGATTTTGCTAAAGCATCGGCTGCTGGAAAATTTGCTTTTGGTCGATCCCAGCCTGTGTTAATCGCAAAATGGAAGAATGTACTAATATGCACAGATCCGTTTTTAGTCTTTAAAAATCCGTTGAACGTATCAACTAAGGATTGCTGAGAGTCATCATAATTAGCATTGTCCGACATTGCCAGAAAGTAATTTAGACCAGATGCACCCAATGAAGCAAGAGCCATGCCAGCTTTAACCCAATCACTATATTCCCACGATCGATTTGATAGATGTTTAGCGGCTGACAATAGATCTGAGTCGCTCGCATCACCGTCATACTCAATCTGTGCCTGCTTGTTAGAGTCAGCAAGTAACTTGCCCGGTCGGTCAAAGTCTCTTGCTTTTGCCGGATCAAACGAGTACATTGCTTTTGCTGCAGGGTTGTAATAAGCATCTGGATCAGCTGACAAGTAGCATATCCGCCTGACATCCTTAGTGCCTCGATCATTCTCAAGCTTGTACTGATCACGGAAAAAAGATGAGTACTCATGCCAATATTGTAAATATACCTCAGCCGATTTGACCAGCTTGGGCAACCTACAGATGACCTTCAGGCCATCCCCACTTGGAGAGACGAAAACAGCCAAAATAAAGGGTAATTTAATGAGTTGGTCAAAGGTCGACGATAACTCAGAGCCAAGATCATCAAAGTCAAATACAATCACTGTGATGTGTTCAAAATTCGCATTATTACAGTAATCCTTTTTGAATGTTGCCCCTGAAAAGAACGGTAACAGCTTCTTCTTTTCTGACTTTGTTTTCTTGTCAGGTGCATCCCTGACAGCCTTAATCTTGGCTGCCAGAGTTTTGTTAGTGCGTATAGTCTTGATGACCTGTTCCAGCGTTACAGTTTTAACGGCTGGTTTTAGCACATTAAGTCCATAGCTGATATTGATACTATCCATTGTCATTACCATAATTCTTTATGTGACTGTCATATATCGGAGTGGTCTTGATGAACTTAGCAAGTGCGATTGCGAAGAGCTTGCAAGCGTCAGTAAACCCCGTTGCTTCTTCATTGTTTGCTCGGTAGTGCTGCCACCCAAAATCTATAGTAAAAACATCATCAATCAATGAGCTGTCGAAAGAATTACCAACAACATATGCACACGCCTGCTCACCATTCTCTTCTTTCACTCTAAAAACAGATTCTTTCTTCTCAAAGTCAACGCTAATCAGCTCAAATGACACTTTATACTCTTTGCTCTTTTGCCATTCTTTAATCGCCTGCCTGATTTTGTCAGGGGAGAAATTATCAAACCCTATTTCGCAATAACATTCTCCGGATTCATTATAGCAACCACATTGATTGCAAGCTGCACCATAATCATCACACATCTCTTTCAATAGTTCAAGTTCTCGTTCCATTCTAATCCTCCTTATTTTCGCATATCTCAAGCTTTTTTACGCTACCGCTTTGTGCCTGATGGAAGCCGTTAGCAAACGCCTGTAATTCCTCAATATTCTGAGGAATGTCAATTCCGCTGTAATCCATTATTTGTAACGTATGATACATTAGTTGCTTTGCCAATCTTTCATCAATCCTAAAGCTTAATCCCCCACACCATAAGGGTAGGGATGAAAAATCCAGATCAGCTCCATCCAGATCAGCACCACACAGATTAGCAT
>Ga0164311_10000085_pt1 | contig 33348 bp, 23 predicted proteins | sample GuaBasSedimGuay2_FD_121796 | JGI IMG/M metagenome (GOLD analysis project Ga0164311, IMG submission 121796) | Subseafloor sediment microbial communities from Guaymas Basin, Gulf of California, Mexico - Guay2, Core 4569-9, 9-12 cm | ecosystem: Environmental > Aquatic > Marine > Hydrothermal vents... | reverse complement strand
GTATTATGATATCGACGTAGTAGTATACACTGATGAAGAGAATACAGAGTTAATAAATATCATTAAAAAGTACGCAGATATTCTCAATGAAACTGCAAAAGCAGTATTCAAGAAATGTCTTGATGAACTTAATGGTTGGCTCAGTAAGACCTTAATGGCAAAGCATGGTTTAACGTTAGAGGATTACGCAGTTAGACACTTTATTTGGGTCTCTTTATGGAGACAAATGGCTAGATATCTTCAAAAAGAGGGGTTATTAAAGGACCCTTTAGACACTCCTAAAAGATGGTACTATTATATTGGAATAAGAAGCGGATCTAAGGAGCAGTACAATGAATGTGCTAGAGCAGACAAATAAAGGACATAGAGATTAACCATTTTTCTCTAATCTCAAATACCATATAATATTCGAGATAGTGAATTCTGGTAAGACTAGGATTTCATAATATTATGATCTCTCAGTTTCAGTAAAAGTCCTCATTCCGCTAATCTTTTCGATGAGAATTCTGATGGTTTCTTCATCAGATATTTTTGACACTTCTCTAATGACTATATAAAGTGAATGAGTAAACACTATATCCACTCTAATCAGTACGTCGTCAGCTTTAAAGCATGAATTTACTTAAATTCACTTCCTTGGTTAAGTAGTTACTAATAAAGTTTTCAGGTATTGTATTCGGTATGAGGAGGATTAAGTGGATAATGGGATTATCTTTAAGACATCTTTCCATTCATTCTAGATAGGTCAATACTTAATGCTAACTCCCTTATGTAACTTGCATACTTTCACTACAGAGTCAGTACTAGCAGACTCAATAATTTGGTGGGTTTATTAGCATGACCCAAACATTATTTTTATTAATGGTTACAGCGAGTAGTAGAAGGCATTTGACAGACAATAGCCGAAGACAAGTTAAATGGGTTTAATTTCACTCGAATCTTTCGCTCTTTTGTGTTTCAGCTCGACCAGCTTTCTAAAGTTCTCTTCATCTACCACTAAGACTATTGAACCAATATAGTTACAATCTAAACACTTATAGACCTGGCCACATATGCCTCCAAGATACAATACAATTCTATGGCTGAAGCACTTAGGACATATCTTAAACTCTACCAAGTTATCACCAAGCTTAAAATGATAGCCTCACTGCTCTATAAAAGGTTAGTCCTTAGCCCTTATGCCACTGGATCCTCGCACTTACTTGGTATTAATTTATTTGTTATACCTGTATCTCTAGCAATTTAAAGAAGAAATAAAGCATAGATAGTGATAAGTGTCCTAATGACTTAGCGCCTTCCTTGAGGGAAAGTTAAAGTCTTAAACTACGTAGCAATGTTTAATCTACTTCCTTTAAGATTAGCTATACTAAACTCAGCCCCTTTAGGACAGTGTGAACACGCTTTAAGATCTCCATAGCTATTATACCTCCTATAATGCAAGAGGTCAGGAAGCTTGGCATTAGTAGAATAGAGGCAACTAAAGCTAAGTGAAAGACACTCGAGGGAATGAACATTAAGTATGGAATATAGCTAAGAATACCGCCAAGAATTGAAGCCACAAGAGCTTGTTTTACATTGATCTTGGGTCTACTCAATCTTAGTAAAGCTATCTCGACCCCCAATCCTAAAAGGAAATCCTTAGGAATTCTAACCAATGGAGACTCTCCGTGGTGGAAGATTACCCCAGTTATAGCAAGGAGAACTCCTTGGACTAGGGCAGCCCCCCTACCTAATATGGCTCTAGCTAGGATGACTACTATTACGAGGGACATAAAGCCCAGCCTAACACCTATTGGAAGTCCTGTGAAGGATAAGAGTAGATTTATTGTATGAGTTAATGGTCCTAACACATACCCAAGCACTGTTGGTACAGCCGTCAGGATAGCATGCAAAGCCACTTTAAAGCTCTTTCTAGTCATCCTTTGACCTCAATCTTAACGAGGAACTTAACCCAATACTTCTTAGAGAGACCTATTACAATTAGCCTTAAAGGACCTTGACTGGATACACTTTCTTCAGGCATTATAGCTACATAGGTAGAATTCAAGTAAGTCCCATCTATTTCCTTATGATAACCATCAGCTCCAACGGCTATGAAGGACTTAACTCCTTTTATCTTACAGGCTTCTAAGACAATTTTTAATGGAACACCTTCATACACTGTAGAGCCGACTCTAACCTCAACGCAGCGATTCTTAAGCCACGATATACTAAACTTCCCTACTTCCTTTCCATTGAAGTATACTTCTAAGGTCCACTCTTCCTTCAACTCTTCCTCTTTAACCAGCTCACGATAAGCTATATACGCGAGAGATACGATGACTATAGCAACTATTAACAGTACTACCTTTTTCCTTCTTAGTAGCATAATTAACCCCAGCCTTTGTTAAATAACATACCCCCTCTTACTTATAACTTGACTTAACCTCAAGATTTTGATAGTTATCTGAAGACCATCAAAGCTTGCAGTACCGATAACGATGCAAGTACACATAGAGGGATAGTAAAAAATGAAGTTCTACCTTTATCTTCTAGCTCTTGCAACAGCGTAAGCTATCGCCGAGAGAATCACTATTACGAGAACTCCTAGCAAGGTTTCAAATTCTACAGTCAATACTGAGTAGACCAAGTAAGCAGAAGCAAGGACCCCTAGAGCTCCAACTCCCCTCCACAATGTACTCTTATCTCTGACGACTAGCGACAGGGACACTGTTAAATATGGGACAAGTGATGTGAGGTCTGAGATGAGATATAGCTTGACAAAGCCGTAAAGTATTGCCAGCACCGATGCTAGGACTGCCTGCAGTACGAGGGATGCCGATGGTACATCAAACCTGTTAAGCTTAGCTAAGCTCCTTGGAAGGTAGCCATCTCTTGCTAATGCGTATGCAACTCTGGCGTTTGGGAGTATAGTTGCAGCGAGGCACCCTAGTATAGATATAGTGGCAGCTAAGAACATGAGATTCCCTACTGCCCTTCCATAGGTCTTGGACATGACGTAGGCTAGAGGCGCAGGAGAGCTAGCTAATTCTTCAGCGGGAGTACTGCCTAAAGCCGCAGTCGTCACTAAGACGTATAAAGCCATAACTGCTAGTAAAGAGTATACAATCCCTTTAGGGATGTTATTCTCTGGGTTTATCATTTCCTCAGAAGGAGGATTTACTGCTTCAAATCCTAAGTAAGCCCACAAAGCTGCGCTCATGGCAACTGATATGGCATCTAGCTCGACATAGCCCTTCACAGAGAGATTGTTTAGTGATATGTGTGGAGTCAGTAGGGCGACGAAAGCCACCAATGGAAAGAGCTTTATCAACGTCAATGCATTATTCGTCAGCCCACCCATGCGAACGCCAATTAAATTGATTATTGTTATCGTCCATATTGCCGATAGTGCTATTATGATCGACCATTGAGTTTCACTAGCTATGGGAATAATGAACGAAGCATATCTAGATAGCGCTCTTCCAAGAGTAGCGATTACAACAACATACGCTAGCCAAAAACCTATTCCGGTGATTATCCCCCAGAAGTCTCCAAGGCTAGACTTAACGTACTCATACGCTCCGCCAGTTCTTGTTAATTTCCTTCCGAACCTAGCGAAGGAGAGTGCTATGGGCATTATCAAGAATCCCACTGCTGTCCAAGCGACTAAAGAGAAAGGTCCTGCTACTGCAGCTTCTCCCGGTGAAATGTAGATCCCAGAACCTATCATTGACCCAAGGCCGAGAGAGAATGCGCTGAAGAGTCCCAGAACTCTTCTAAAGCCCCTAGTAGAGCTCTTCTCTGAGGTGAACCATAACACCTACACCTCGGGTTGGTATTTGGTGAGGACTGCCACTATTTAAGGGTTTCATTAATGAAACTTATAACAGTCTAAGGAATGTCTAACTTTTATGCAGTTCTAGGTTAATAATTTTCTAAAGTATATGCATAAAGTTAAATAGTGAAATTAGTAGGCGTGAGTACTCTAACAGAGAGAAGCGGTTATACTTACTATAGGCAAAAGTACATTATAGACTAAGGCCTCTGATAATAGAGAGACTTAGAAGCCTACGGAATAACATCTTCTGTTTTGAACTGTAGAAGCAACACCTAATGTGCATAGTCGTAATCTCATTCTCTTTTTATTCCTCTAGTCTCACTCAAATGAGATAGTCCTAGATGTTCTTAGTATTCCATACTCTTAAATGGGAAAATGATACTAAAAATACAGGGTTTGGAATACTCATAACTGTTAGAGCTCTAATGTAAGGAAACCTTCCTTCCTGAGAAGGCAGACTCGTAACAGGCACTTATTATCTTCATGATGTTTAAGTTCTCTCTACCACTTGATAGAGGGGTTTTATCGTGTTTTATACAATCTACGAAGTGATTTAGCTGACTTAGCAACGCTTCATGCCATAGGTTCCCACTTCTCTTCTCATTGATTACAACAGAGCCGTCAGGCTTGCTAAATAGCAGCTCACTCCAACTCACTAAGATGCAACCGTTAGTTCCGTGTATTATTACCTTCTCCTCTGAGGGAGATGAGAGCCAGTTGACTACAATGTAACCAATGCAACCATCTTGATATTCAAATAAGGCTAGGGCAACGTCTTCAGTCTCGTGCTTCACGCCCACTCCAATGTCCCTTTTAAGTTTACAATAAACAGATTTTGGCATTCCCTTGTACCAGTAGAGGAGGTCGATGGTGTGATAACCGGGATCCAGTAGAGCTCCACCTCCTGCCTTCTCTAAAGAGCCTCTCCAGCCTAGCTCATGACCTATGTAAAAGATGTATTGGCCTCTAATGAGAATTACCTCTCCTAACAAGCCATTATCTACCAGCTCCTTGGCGTAGGAGAATGTACGAGCATATCTGCGCTGTGTTGCAACCATAAGCTTGACACCATTCTCCTCAGCTATTCTTATTATCTCCTTAGCTTCATCATAGCTTCTCGCTAGAGGCTTCTCTTTAAGGATATGCACTCCCCTGCTACTTACCTCCTTGACGGCTTTAAGGTGCAACCAATGCGGTAATGCGATGACCACGAAGTCAACCTTAACTTTTTCCAGCATTTCCTTAAAGGAAGTGAAACTAGGCACTTTCAACTTCTCAGCTAGTTCGCTTAAGAGAGGCTTATTAATATCGCATAGAGCTGCAAGTTCCACGCTCTTACATGACAAGAGGGCATTTAAGTGACACCTCCCCATGCCTCCCAAACCTATTATTCCAGCCTTCAGGATTTCCACATTATCACCCTCATAGCCCCCTAATTATGGCTTTATCAACTAACAAGCTCTTAAGGATTTGTCATCGTGCACTTGAGCCTGAGTATAAGCAGTATTAAATGTCTCCTTTCGCCATACCTCCTAGGTTTACACATAAGGACTTTAAAGGACGAAGGACACTAGACTTATTGAGCATAAGCACGAGAGGACATAGCAAGAAGCCCTCTCAATATTAATTATACTGATCTCTTACTATTCTATTTATCATGAGGTTGTTGCAGGAGCATTCAGCCAAAGACAAGTATGTTTCTTTGAATTTCTCTTATTGAACAGCTTAATTCATTTAGTTAGAGTCCAATTGCATCTATATTTTTTAATCCTATCTAGTTGATGACTTAAAATCTTTAAATAAATAAGAGCTTAGGTAAAGTTTGGCATAGTCACGAAATTTATATTTTTTGTACGTTTCTGTCATAAAAATATACAAAAAGCTTATTTTTAGTACATATTATCCTTATCCAATTCGCATTAGCGACTGGGGGGGATTTAAGTGGCATTAGAAAAGACGTACATGAAAGTGATTCTAGCCGTTATATTAATAGTGATAATCATTGGTGCCTACTACGGCGGTTACAAGATCGGATATGGAGAAGGTCACAAGAAAGGATACATAGCGGGCTTCAAGGACGCCTTAAGAGGAGTCCCCCCACCTTGGAGTTACATAATCATCGGTACTACTGACGAGCCCACCACTCTTGACCCAGCGCTTGCTTATGACTTCCCCTCCTGTAACCTAATTCAGAATCTCTTCGACGGACTGATGGGCTATGAACCTGGGACAGGCAAGCTTGTCCCAAGACTCGCAGAAAGATATGAAGTTAGTTCAGACGGTAAGGTTTACACATTTTATCTAAGGAAAGGAGTGAAGTTCCATGACGGGACTGAGTTAACAGCTGAAGTAGTCAAGTACTCAATTGAAAGAGCCATAGCCTTAAAGGGTGATCCTTCCTTCTTGCTAACTGAGGTAGCTGGAATAGAGTCCGTTGAAGTCGTAGATAAGTACACAGTTAGGTTTCATCTTAAGGCTCCTAATGTCGTATTCCTATCAGTGATGGCGTTCACTGTTGCTTATCCTGTGAGCCCTAAGGCTTATCCCAAAGACAAGTTTAGCGATGCAGGGGTTGGAACTGGTCCCTACAAATTAGTGAGGTGGACAAGGGGAGTCGAGATGGTTCTAGAGAAGAATGAAAACTACTGGGATAGCAAGAATGTAGCGAAGACTAACACGGTTATTCTGAGGTTTTACAAGAAGGCTGAAACTCTGCGGCTAGCTATAGAAAAGAAGGAGGTTGATATAGCCTTTAGAGAATTAAGACCAACAGATTATATAGATTTAGAGAAGAAAGAAGCTGAGCTCGGCTTAAAGGTGTATTGGGGACCAGGCGCCTTCATACGCTATATAGTGTTCAATGTCAAGGTACCACCCTTTGATAATAAGTTAGTTAGACAGGCTATCGCATGTGCTGTTGATAGGAAAGCAATAGCCGATACAGTGTTCTTAGGCCTCTTAGAGCCATTGTACAGTATGGTTCCAAAGGGAATGTGGAGTCACATTGATGCTTTTAAAGAGAAGTGGGGTGAGAGAAACTTAGACAAGGCTAGAGAACTATTGAGAAAGGCTGGGTATTCTGAGGAGAAGCCTTTAGAGATAGAGTTATGGGCTGAAACAGGGCTTCACTACGGTATGACAGAGCCTGACTTCGCAAAGATGTTAAAAGACCAGCTTGAAGAGACTGGCATGATAAAGGTTACTCTGAAGATGGTTGAGTGGGCGACGTACGTTGATAATATCCGAAAGGGAGTAATGGGGATGTTCTTGCTAGGATGGTATCCAGATTATCTAGATCCTGACGACTACCTCTCACCCTTCGTTGAGTCGAAGTGCAGTCCTTACTTAAGCTGCTTCTATAGCAGTCCTGAAATGGATGAATATCTTCATGAGGCATTAAAGACTATTGACGTAGAGGCAAGAACAGAACTCTATATCAAAGCTCAAAAATTGCTAGCTGAGGACGTTCCGATCCTACCGCTGTTACAAGGACGTCAAGTGTGCGTTGCGCTAAACAATGTTAAGGGGATAGTGTTAGACATGACCCAAATATTCAGGTTCTACCTGTTGTATAAAGAATAATAGACAATTTACTCCATTTTTTAGGGATGACCTATGGCAGCATTAAAGGTCTACATATTGATGAGGGTAATACTCATGATACCTATGATATTAATACTCCTAACAGTAGTGTTCTTCATTCTAAGGATCCTTCCAGGAGATCCGGTTAGAGCTATGTACGGTACTAAAATACCTCCAGAGGTGGCTGAAGAATTGTTAACTGAGTGGGGCCTGAACAAGCCTTGGCACCTTCAATACCTGGATTACCTCTTAGGACTTCTTCATGGAGACTTTGGAATCTCTTACAGAACGAAAAGGCCCGTCTTAGTTGAGATCTTCACTTACTTCCCAGCCACTCTAGAGCTATCAATATTCTCTATGATAGTAGCTATTGCAGTTGGAATTCCCTTAGGTGTTTACGCAGCCCACAAGCGAGGCAAGCCTTCAGATTGTCTTTGTAGGATTTTAGCAATATCGATTTACGCAATGCCTATATTTTGGCTTGGATTAATGTTACAGTTAATGGTCATAATCTTTGACATCCCAGTTCCCACGGGATCCAGAATAAGTCCTTTAAAGGAGCCTACTCATATAACTGGCTTATATGTCTTGGATAGCCTCTTAACAGGCAATATAGATTCTCTTCTCGACGCTCTTTTACATTTGTTTCTACCTTCTATTACACTTGGGCTTGTCCTCTCTGGAGTGATAATTAGAATGACTAGGTCCAATATGCTAGATACTTTAAGAGCCGATTACGTAACGGCAGCTAGAGCAAGGGGAATCACGGAGTGGAGAGTCCTTATTAAGTACGCATTCAGAAATGCTATATTACCTGTAGTGACTATGACAGGACTTCTCTTTGCACTTCTATTAGCAGGAGCCGTGTTAACTGAGAACACGTTCAACTGGCCTGGACTAGGTACGTATCTAGTCACGTGCATTGCTAACAGAGATTATCCAGCTATTCAAGGCGTTATAACTTTTTACGCTCTCATAGTAGGCTTCGTAAGTCTAATTGTAGATATAGTGAATGCACTCCTAGACCCTCGCATCAAGTATTGAGGTGTCGGATTATGAATGCAAAGCCTGATGACAGGAAGCCCCTGAACTATTTCAAGGGTGCGATACTTCAAAGTTTCTCCAAACTCGGTTTCCTTTCCTCCCTTAAAGGTGGAGTGGAAGGGTACATGATGATAACAGGCATATCAATACTCATTTTCTTCCTCGCTATAGCTGTTCTCGCTCCATACATTTCTCCTTATGACCCTAATGCTATGGTTGGCGATCCCTTCCTTCCACCCAATCCTAAACACATCATGGGAACCAATCAACTAGGTCAAGACGTATTTAGTAGATTTGTGTGGGGCTCACGTACTTCTCTTCTAGTAGCAGGTCTATCTACTGTGATAGCTTTTATCATAGGCGTCCCATTAGGTTTGATTTCAGGCTTCATAGGAGGCAAGCTTGATAGAACTCTTTCGATGATCATGGACGCCATATACGCCTTTCCAGGCTTGATTTTAGCTATAGCAGTTGCTACTATGCTTGGACCTGGCGTTTTGAACGTTGCTATATCACTAGCGGTCGTTTATGCTCCAACATACTTCAGAGTTATTAGGAACCAGACTTTATCAGTAAGAGAGCAACTCTATGTTGAGGCAGCAAAGGCCTTAGGAGCTGGACGGATGACTATTATGGGCTACTACATATTTCCAAATGTTATACCCTCTGTAGTAGTCATATCCTCGCTATGCATAGCTGATGCAATACTCACTGCTGCAGGTCTTAGCTTCATAGGTGTCGGTATCTCCCCTGAGATTCCAGATTGGGGATATGATGTAAGCAATGGCCAAAGATTCCTAACTTACAGGGCATGGTGGATAATAACTTTCCCAGGTTTAGGAATACTCCTCACCGTGATAGGATTTAGTCTGCTTGGCGAGAGTTTAGATGAAATACTTAATCCCAAATTGAGGGAGAGATGATGAGCTTACTCGAAGTATCTAGGTTAAAAACGTACTTCTACACACGTAGGGGAATTGTGAGAGCCGTTGACGATGTAAGTCTTAATCTTGAAAGAGGTGAAGCGCTAGGATTAGTCGGTGAGTCAGGGTGTGGGAAGTCCACCTTTGGCTTATCTATCTTAAGACTAGTCCCTCCCCCTGGTAGAATAATTGGAGGCAAGATAATATTTGACGGAGAGAACCTTCTCGATAAGAGTGAAAAAGAAATGCGAAAGATCCGAGGGAAGCGTATATCCATGATCTTTCAAGACCCTATGACCTCCCTTAATCCTGTTATGAAGATCAAGGATCATTTAATTGAACTAATTAAAACACATGAACCTGATACAAGTGTTAATGAAGCGCTTGAAAGGGCATCGAAGCTCTTAAGAGAACTAGGAATTCCGCCTGAGAGGATGAATGACTATCCACATCAACTTAGTGGAGGAATGAGACAACGTGTAATGATAGCTCTAGCTTTAATTTTAAATCCAGACTTAGTCATAGCTGATGAACCCACAACAGCTCTCGATACTATAGTTCAAGCTCAAATCCTAGAGCTCCTTAAGAGCCTAAGAGACGAATATAAGATGTCTTTGATTCTCATAACACATGATCTAAGCATAGTAGCTGAGTTGACAGATAAAATAGCAATAATGTATGCAGGGAAAATAGTCGAAATTGCAGATACTCTGAGCTTTTATGAAGAACCCCTGCATCCCTATTCAGAAGGTCTTCTAAGGTCTATTCCAAGCATAGAACTTTCACATCAACAACTAAAATCGATTCCTGGCTGGCCTCCTGATCTCATAAATCCTCCTTCTGGTTGTAGGTTTCACCCTAGATGTCCTTATGCTAAGCCAATATGTGCTAAAGAGGAACCTCCCTTAGTTAAGATGGGAGAAAAACGTATTGTTTATTGTTTCCGCTGGGGGTGATCAGATGCCAGAACCATTAGTTAAGGTTGAGAATTTAAAGAAGTACTTTCCAGTTACAAAGAGCTTCTTAGAGAGCATTCTCTTACGCAAAAAGGAATACGTTCGTGCAGTTGATGGTATAAGCTTTGAAATTAACCGAGGTGAAGTCTTTGGATTAGCTGGTGAAAGTGGTAGTGGGAAGACGACCACTGGAAGGCTCATTTTAAGACTTATTGAACCAACTGAAGGCCGCATCTACTTTGATGGTGTAGACATATTAACACTTAAAGGCTCAGCTTTAAAGAAGCTTCGACGTCGTATGCAGATAATATTTCAGGATCCCTATGCCTCACTTAATCCTCGCATGAAAATAGGTGATGCCATAGGACATCCACTTAAAATTCATGGAATAGCAGAGGGCGAGGAGAGAAAGGAATTAGTTCTCAAAGTGCTCGAAAAGGTGGGTTTATCCCCTCCCGAGGACTTCTACGAGAGATATCCACATCAACTAAGCGGTGGACAACGACAAAGAGTTGCAATAGCTCGAGCTATAATTTTGAATCCTGAATTCATAGTAGCTGATGAACCTGTCTCTATGTTAGACGTCTCTGTTAGAGCCTTAATCCTTGACTTAATGATGAAATTGAAAGAGGAAATGAAGTTGACTTACCTCTTCATATCTCATGATTTAGCTGTTAGCAAATACATCTGTAATAAAATAGCTATTATGTATCTCGGTAAAATTGTTGAAATAGGCGATTTGAGAGAAGTATTTAGCAGACCATGGCATCCTTATACATCAATTCTCCTTGCAGCAGTTCCAGTGCCAAATCCCAAGGCTAAAAAGGTTAGAATAATACCCAGAGGAGAAATACCGAGTCCAATAAATCCTCCTTCTGGTTGTAGGTTTCACCCTAGATGTCCTTATGCTAAGCCAATATGTGCTAAAGAGGAACCTCAGTTAGAAGGAGACTCTAGACATCAAGCGGCGTGTCATAGAATCGGCGAATTAGAACTGACATCGTTTAAAGAGATCAGGAATTCAAAGTGAGATCTAACCCTATTAAAAGTTCCTTAATAACTTCTCTCATTTTCGTTCAAGCTGTTCTCTTTGATTTTTAGTATAATGATCTCTTAACTCTCTTCTTATTGACTTTACGAGGTGAATTGTAAACTATCTCTAGCTTTCTTCGACTTCATGTTATTATGAAAAATGATCACTCTCATTAACACTCATAGAAATCTCTGAAATGAGCTTTCTCGTTCGCTTGGCAAATTTTAATATAAGTTGGCTTTGAGGCATTATCTTCTCTTCTATTCGTATTTTATAGTTCTTATCAACCTTCTCTAAAACCTTTACCTTCACGTCTCTCTAAGATCCATACTCTCTTAGTGCCTGAGCTACTAAAGTATCTAACTCACCTACTTCTAGTATCACACTGTCAAGTAGATCTGAATTTAAATTGAATAAGCACATTATGCTCTTATCTTCAAACTCTATTCTAACTGGGAATATGTAGGGCTCTCTTTTAACAAACAAAACGTCATTACTCAAACCGTTACACAACCACTTCACTCCACTCTGTATCATCTCTTGACGGAAATAGCTTAGAAAGCCTACATTAAGTCGATTGCTCAGTATGTAAGGTATGCCCAAAATTCTACCTCCTAATTCATTTTTAAAGATATAAGCTCCGTTAGTCAAAATTTCTCTTCTAGCATTACATATCACACTTATAACTCTGCTCTCCTTCCTGAGTTCATAGCTGACTATTTTACTAGGAGCTGTGATTTGAGCTGTTAATCTAGCTCCTTTAGGAGCAAAGGTACCTTCGCAGCGTGAACTGTAGGGTCAGAACACATAAGACCTAACTTCGTATCCTTAGAAACACTCTTAACGGCATTACGTAATTCAGTAGCTAATGAGACTAGCCCTTCGTGAAAAGGGCTAGGGGGTGCATGTTTCGTTCTTGAATAAAATAGGAGAACTGTGTTTAAAGAGTCCTGAATTGTCTGTTCTTAAGCAATCTTCTGGTACTTCTAGATTGAAATATCCACTGTAGAGACTCCACTTAGGATAGGTGACAGAGTTTGTGAGCATGGTATAGGGATGCACTCAATAAGTGAAGTCCTTATTCGCCTTCCAGGGGAAGGCGAGTTCTTTGAAGCTAAGATGGGGGTTGACAGTACTTGTGTGAATTAGTTAGACGACTTAGGGAGATAACACTGAGTATGAGGGCTTTACAGTGCAACCCATAGGCACGTATGTGGCAGCTGATACTGGGGAAGCTACTATTTACGGTTGCGAAAACCTTTGAGGGACTTCAAGAGATCTTGGTAGAGCAAGAACTTCCTGCTCACTTTATCATAAGCCTAGACTATTGCTCTCATAGGATTAGCCTAAGACCTTGTAAGTTCTGATAAGATTTAAGTAAAGCTTACAACCTTTGGTATCAATTAATATCTGAATGATGAAGGTGCAAGTTACCGAGAGCGTGAGGAAGGATCGGCTAACTGACGTAAGATAACTAAAGTTGATCTTTAATTTTCATGAAAGGGTATCCTAAAATTTCTCTTACTCTGAACGCATGGACTTTTAAACTTCTTAACGATAATAACTAGCACTATGATTACTATTACTATTACAATTATGAATATCGTGTGTATATTGCTCCTCTCTTGTCTAGTAACAAACTTGCTCCTAGCTGGTGGTCCCAAATCTAGGTCTAGGTCTTGACTACTTACGAGAAACTCTGCATCCCAGATTGATGATCCACCGTCAACATCTGATGATCCATTACCTATGACCTCTATTAATATTGGCTTGTCTGACACTACTTCATATACTCCACGGGGGTATTTGTAGTACTGGTCTTGTTGTAAGCTTAGTGTATCAACTCCTCTCTGACTCCTGATCTTAATAGTTACACTACTAGGAGCGAATATGATCATTCCAGATGGAGCATATAATCTCATTGGCGTGTTAGCAGGGACTGGTAACATTGCTATTCCTCTAATCTCTTCTATTTCTATCAAATCCTTAGCATCTCCCGCAAGAACTGTAACTGGCTTGTCTGAGACTATTCTATAGTACGTGTCACGAGTATAAGTCGTCTTGAAGAAGCTCAAACTATCCACTTCCTGCTTTGAGAAGGCGTATTCAGCCTGTATTCCATACTGAGGCGTCCTAGTAACCCTGATTCTACATTTCTCATAGGGGAAGACCAGAAGGTGACCTTCATAAGCTGTATGTCCTGCATATAGATTTGTCCCTTTAAATTTCCCAGTAGCATCTATAGCGAACATCATGCCATCATAAGCCACTTGACTTACCACTATTCTGCCAGTCGAGACTACGTGACATATATCACCAGAACTCAGTGGTGCTTTAAGGAGGGCAGTCTCATTCTGTTTAAGTACTTGTTGTCCTATAAGCCTTCCTGAGGTATCGTATATTTTAATCTCCGTATCTTCAAAAGCATGTGCAACGATATTCTCTCCAACACCAACTCCACTTCCTCCAACTTTTATCACTATGAACTCTTTTCCTATGTAACCACCATCTAGTGAGGGAAATAAACCCGTTAAGTCAATACCTGAATAACTCCTTTTTCCCGAGTATATCAAAATAGATATTCTCCTATTAGCTACTATTTTGTAAGCACCGCTTGCTACAGTCACATTAAATTCCTTTAGCTTAGGTATAGTTATATTGATCAGGTGCTTAACAATGATGCCACCATGCTCTAATCTATAAAGCGCTACCTCTGTCTTTTCAGGACTTATAAACATAATAGTAGCTTGAATTGGTATGTTTCCATTGACATACGGTATATAGAAGTAGTATACGTGTTGAGGTGACCCAATAACTGGGTGTAATCCAATTACTAGAGTTAAAATGATGATTATAGTTGAGTAAGTTTTCAAGCATATCACCTCCAATATTTCATCATTACTTATTCACTTTAAGATAATAAAGTTCTCTGATCACTTATATAGAGACTAGCAGTTGCTTCTCCACAACGAGAGCGAGTCAGTCTGCCAACTCTCATCTAGTCTTCAGGATATTGAAAGTAATACCTGTCGGTTCAGAATGGAGTAAGATTATTAACACCTTAAGGACAAACATCATATGTTATAGATGAGTCTCACTAGCTATGCATATCGATTATAGAAGGGAGGAGGGGTTCGTAATTAGACATCGCGAAAGAGTTCTAAAGACACTGTATCATGAAGAACCAGATAGAGTTCCACTAGATGTCTGGCTCTCTTTCCAATTTTACGAAAAGTTACGCAATTACTTAAGGGCTCAAGATTATGAGCAAATTTTATGCCTCTTAGGAGTTGACGTTAGATATACAGCCCCCAATCCTCCTTCAAGTTTCATGAAACGAGCTAAGATAGATCCAAGGATACATTATGGAGTCGGCATACCAGTAGGAGAAGACGCGCTTAAGGATGAGTGGGGCATTATTAGGAAGCTTAACATAACTAAAACTCGCAGTCGCATAGTATACCATCCTCTTCAGTATATCAACTTAAGCGAATATGTAGTACCTGACCCTCACGCTGATGGTAGGTATGACGGCGTAGAACAAGCAGTTAGAAAGTACGCTGAAGAGTATTTCTTATTTGCTGGTCTCGGCTGCGATTTCTTGTTCTCCCAAGGTTGGTACTTAAGAGGTTTTGAGAGGCTACTAGTCGACATGTACAAGCACCCTTGGTACATTAATGAACTCTTTGATAAGATGATGAAGTATTATGTTGGAGTCGTTAAGGAGTTAATCGATAGAGGAGTAGACTGCATATTTATAGCAGATGACCTCGCTGGGCAGTACAGCTTAATAATCCCTCCAAAGTTACTAGATAAGTATTATTGGCCAAGGTTTAAAGTGATCGCTAGAATAGTTAAAGGAAGGGGCGTTTTCTTAGCTTTTCACTCAGATGGCAATATCATGGAGATCCTTCCAAAGTTGATAGACCTAGGGGTTGATATAGTTAATCCAATTCAACCTGAGTGCATGGATCCTGCTAAAGTGAAGGAAACCTATGGAGACAAGATAACGTTGCACGGCACGATCTCCATTCAAAGAACACTGCCTTACGGAAAGCCCGAAGATGTAGCTAAGGAAGTTAAGGAGAGAATAAAAGTTTGTGGACGTAATGGAGGCCTCATACTAGGCCCCTCAAATCAAGTGCTAGAAGATACTCCCATAGAGAACTTCTTGACTATATATAGGGTTGCTGATGGTATGAAGATTAAATGAAAGTTCTTTTTACAGCTTTACTTTAAAGCTCAGAGTAGGCAAGCCGTACACTTCCACCAACTAATAATCTTTATAATATGAAGGCCCTCGAGTACTAAGGGATCTAATTGAAGGGAATCTCCTTTTTATTCTCTGTTACTCTGCACTACCAAACTCAACGATTATGCCGAAAACAAAGCGAAGGCGTATCTTTATAGTTGGATCTTGAGACGTAGGTCCCTCTTCAATTGCTGGGAGTTGAAGGAAATTTACTTAGAGCGGGCTTTGAAAAGAAATCATTCGCGAAAAACATCATCATGTTAAAATCAACGGGCCTTACTGAGAACTTTATCACAGTTCACTTCAGCAAGAACGACTAGTGATCTTCAGTGAGGATATTCATCTATTCTGAGAAGAGGACATAGACTTGTCTCAACTTAGGATGATGGTCTCATAGTAAGACTTGATAACAAGTGTTTTTCGAATATACAGATTACTCACCTAGAAGTCACGGCCTCCTTTACAGAGGTTGTTATATATTCGAAGAGAGCTCTCATTATGATCGAAAGAGCGAGAACAAGCTCTCAGTTCTTCGATAAATTCTCATGGAAACTAGATATTCTCCCCTATGAATAACCGATAAGGACTGTATGCCTCTTGAACATGTATGTTTCAGAATTAGCTAATCCTAGAGTTATGGATTACTAAATAAAAGCATTAGGGATAATATTTCGCGAAAAATGCATATCTAACGTCTTTGGTTAACACACTACTTGTAAGGAGTCCCTCTTAAAATCAATACGTTTACAGAGTGAGGGGGAAGGGTACAGACAACTTGGTCTCCCTCAACCTTAGCCTTCTTGCTAATCTCTATTTGAACTCTATTTGGCTCATCAAAGGTATTACAAGCATTGAGTGAGTCTCCGGAGACTCTCAACCACTTTACTGACAAAGGTCTCCAACCCTTTAATGCAACTCTACACTTAAATGTCTCCTCTTCATGTCTGTTAACTACATGAAGATATATCGTCCTCTTATCACGTGAAGCTGTAGCAGTAGCGTCTATGAAGCTCACGTAACTATCTAACTCCTTAGAATAATATGACTGCGAGTATGTAACAACCTTTAGCACTTGATCACCTGTGTTGTTGCCGTACATTTTAAAGACCAGATATTGTGGATTAACGAACATCACTCCATTGTCTCTTGTGCTTATCAAGGGCAATACATTCACTGTTTGAGCAAAGCAAGCTATAGTCACTTCTTTGCACAAACGATGTAGTCCGTTGAGAACTAATGCTGTAAAAATAGCGTCTTTTACTGTGGTGACTTGCTCATGTAGTGGAGGCTTTGCTTCAGGATACCAGACGTTCCACTCGTCGAAGGCTATCTCGATTTTCTTCTTAATACCTTGTCTCTTCCTAATTGCCTCAACTAAGTCGTAAACTGCCCTTAACTTTCGCTCTATGTACCTTGGGATTGCGACTAATTCTCTGTATGGCTTACTACCATTAACGTACATATGAATGGAGAGATAATCGAAGTAATTACCCGCTAATTTCACCATCTCTAAATTCCATTCTGGATCCTCGCATCCTACTGCTATCAATTCTATGTTAGGATCTACCTTACGCATTTGGTTCGCGAACTCTATAGTCCTGCGAGCACACTCCTTACCATCAATACAGAAGCCTATTTGCCAGCGCCCATAGAGCTCGTTTCCTATACCCCATAACCTAACCTGATAGGGTTCAGGGTGGCCATACTTCTTTCTAAGTGAGGCATACTGAGTGTCTCCTGATGAATTGCAATACTCAACCCATTTAGCGGCTTCTTCAGGGGTACCATTACCTGCATTGACGACTATGAAGGGTTCTGCATCAACCATTCTGCACCATTCAATATACTCATCAGTACCAAACTCATTAGGTTCTTCAGCTCCCCATGCCATGTCGAACTTTCTAGGCCTCTTATCTCTAGGACCAATGCCATCCTCCCAATGGTAGCCAGAGGAGAAATTCCCTCCTGGCCATCTAATTATAGGTGGTCTCAGTGCCCTTACAGCATCTAGAACATCCTTTCGAAAGCCCTTAATGTTCGGTATTCGGGACTCCTCACCCACCCATATTCCACCATAGATGCACCTGCCTAAGTGCTCTACGAACTGGCCATAAACTCTCCTATCTAGCCTTCCCACAGTTGCGGTAGTATCTATAAAGATTTCAGCTAACATCAGCATCACCGATGATAAAATTAAAAGGCTAATCGTATATTCTTGTTCACTTCATATTTCTTCTCTACCTGGCCTTGTCTCATGGGTTGCTTTATGTACTTCCTTGCTAGCTTGACACTCTGCTACTTCTCATATAGAGAGTATGGAAAGCTTAAATTGGAGAACTATAATTTAGGATAGGTAGTATAGCTGAAGTAGCTCCCGGCAATGCTTGTTGTCTAGCATAGAGTGATGAGAAAATAGGATGAGTCTATCATTATGATGAAGCTTTAGCGGAGTTGAGGGAATGATAGGATCCGACAAGGCTGATTTAGTCAGAAGTTGAGTGAGCATGTAGAAGCTTGATTTCCTACTTCATTCTTGGATTGTTCTTGTTCGATAGACTTAGCTATTGAACTAATTGAGAAGCTAAAAATATGCGAATATTAAATTCTTTCTAGTTGTTACTATTCAATAGATTTCACGTCACACTACTTCGCTCAGCTTCATGCTCTTATACTTCTCCACATAGTATTTGACTATTTTCAGATAAGTATCTTTGAATTCAACAGTACTCTCAATTCCGCTGTTCTCCCACCACTCGTTGTACGAGCAGACGAATATGCCATCAGGATTCAGCCTTAATGCCTCTATGAAGCATGAATGAAGGCGCAACGGAGATCTAGGGATGAACTCGTCTATCTTCCTACCATGAGGTACAATATATCTATCATCCCATCCAGAGTTGACCATTAAGCCTAAAAACCATCCATTATTCCTTACTTCCTCAAGGATTCCCTTTCTCAATACAGTATAAAGTGATGGTTGGAATCTCTTATAGTCAAGTCCGACTCTTATATCAGCGAAGCAATAGTCGAAAAATCCATCAAGTCCATCTCTTACATACCTCGGATGTACACCATACCTCAACATATCAAGAGGGTTTATCGGAGGCTGTAAGCCTATGAAATAGGGTTTGATGCCTATCTTATTTTTAATGTATTCTTCAAGTGATTTGAAAAATTTCTCTGTCTCCTTACAAATCCATATCACTGAGTCTCTAAAATGCTCTAGACTCTTCTTTAGGGGTATCGAAAACGGCTTAGTCTCCTCGAAAGAGTCATACTTGGTGTTCCATTTCTCATTAAGCTTGCTTATAGTTTCATACCTACTCTCTAAAAACTCATGCCATTTTTCTAAGGACTCTTGGTCGTAAGATGGCCCCCAACTCGTTGGGAAGAAGGAGATCACAGGTCTCTCTCCCTTAGAACCTATTAATCTAAGCCAGGAGTCACGCTTTCCATACCTTCTAAGCAAGTATATCATATTTTTCTTGTACTGATTCAAGGTCGCACTTCTAGTTAGAGCAGGGTAGGGTAGTGGCTTTCCATTCATGTCAATCCCTTTCGTATCCTCTCTGTAGAGAGCATAGGTAGCATCTTCCATAAACTCCTCACGGAGCCTATTCCACTCCAATATCACGACTACATAGAAATCCTGAACCTCTTCAGCGATGTCTATTAACTTAGCAAGGTTATTATCTTCGTAATTCGGTTCAATAGCATTCCATGGAGAGACCTCTAAAGGCGTAACCTTCCTCTTACCTTTCTCCGGCGGCATCCACGAACAAACAAAGACATTAATACCGTGGCTCTTGGCCTCTTCTACGTGTTCCTTAATCACTCTCTCATCAGAGGATTGGTAACTCCCCCTTATAGGAGTGTACTCAGTTCTCGAGCCGTGTATCCTAGGGTTAGTCCAATCACCTTTATACCAGAGGCAATAATGTGCTCCAACGAATGGCTCGTAATTTGGAAGACACCATCGCATAATTCTGCTGTACCTTAGGTCGTTAATTAGCTTTAATTTTGGGCAAGCAATAAATTAAAGGTTACAATTACATTATCAGAGTTCAACTATCTAAGAGATGTATTGCCCTTAGTACCCCTTTGATACTACCTATGTTAGAATCAATATTATGTCTCTAATAATTATATTAAACCGCGATGTCAATTACATTTACTAATAAAGGTCCTTCGAGTGATAAAGGATAAAAGTCTTTATGGAAGAGACTATCTCCGAGGCACAACTCATGAGACTATATGCGTTAATACTAGCTACGTTATTAGCAATAGCAGCAAATATAATCCCTCTCGAGATAGCCCCAGACTGGTGGGACTTGCTAGTCAGTGAGACAGCATGGGTCTGGGAACAGTACTGGAGTTATGGAACGGTGAGCGGGTTACTAGTAGCGTACAATGTCTCCGATGGCATGAAACTGCTGACCTACTCGATGTACGATAGACCACTTCGTGCTCCCTTCGGGAAGTTCCTGATACTATACCTATGGACCGGAAGTAGCAAGTGGCTGAAGAGAGAAGTAGCACTGGTCAATGCAATCAAAAGTAGAGTGATGTATAATGGACTGGTAGTTCGCTACTATCCAAGCATAGACTCGACAGACTACTCAGCTCAGCTATATGTGAATGTGTTCTTCCTGCACGACCTCTGTATGATGTACTACATTACGAAGAATGAGACCTACTTAAATTGGGCCGAAGAGCTGTTCGACAGAATAATAACGTACTTCTGGAATGACACTACACATTTGCTTCACCTATCGGTCAACGCATCTGATTGTACAGTAATAAGCAAGTATCTAGGGAGCTGGGGAGTTGGATGGTTCGCAATGGCTGTAGAGATGCTCTACTCACTCACGCTGAATGAGACTCAACTGAAGTATGTCGAGATGCTGTACAATGGATATTTGAGCTTCAAGGAAGCCTTAATCCCTGATATTCTATACTCAGATGGAACACGAGGAGTTAGTTGGTCACTGATCGGTCACGTCGGAATATTTACAGAAGGACTTGTGCATCTGTACTTATTAACGCTCAATAAAACATACCTGCATATAGCACAGGAGTTAGTCAACAATGCAATAGAATACATGTGGAACGGCAACTACTTCAAGAAGGTCTACATAAACGGGGCATTTTACGATGATAGAATTGTACCCTCACAAGTTGAGTTTGCTCCGGCCTTTATGAAGGTGTACGTGTTAAGTAGGAATGCCAGAGTAAGAGATGTAACCCTCAATGCGTTAAAGAGCTTATTTGAGACGTGGCGCGTTAATAATGTCTTTGAAATGTCAACGCTAAACGTGACAACTATGGAGAAGGTGGTCGGTAACGATGGCTCAGACGAGTACAGACCAGATATTTTCCTGAACTCGTTATTGAGGAGCTACTTAATGATCCATAATTCTGAGCTAGTGGACATGTTTTATACTGTATTAAGTAATGAAATCAAAAATTACAAAGTAGCCCATGGATATGCTAGGGCTTACAATGACACTATGAAAACAGCAGTGCTATTCGACTCTGTCGGAAACGGTGGGGTATCCGAGTTCCCAGCAAGAACTGAGAGACCTCCTCAAATATTTGACTTTTACTTGATGAAGTATGTTAATAAGCCAGCCTACGTGATACTAGCACCCTTCAATGTCAAGCTCAAGTATTATGATAAATTACTAGAGGTCAACGTGAATAATATTAAAGATAGCTTAATTGTCATCTACGCAACCAAAGTAACAAGAATAATAAAGGTTGGCACGGGAAGCTTGAGGAATGTAGCATCATTACAGGACTTAGATACGTTTACGGACTGCTGGTATTATGACAACGCAAGTGATTTGCTCTACGTGAAGGTAAGACATCATTCAAAGGTTACGCTATTAATTTATTGGGATGAGAAGGGTGAAGAGGAGTCAGCTCTGGTAAACTGCTTACCATACTTCTATAGGAAAGTGAAGATCTTTCAATATTCACTTTGAAATTCAGATCACGAAATATTAAAAAAAGCCTTCCAGCTACTCTCTTGAAGTTTTCGTACATTTGTTAATCTCATTTTTCTCTCGGAAGCCATATCCTCCTACTATTTACTCCCATTTCTTCAAGGACTTTGGCTGTATAGGTGAAGTCTCTAGCAAGATCCACAGGTCTATGAGCATCGGAGCCGTAGAAAATCATGCAATCAGATTCCGCAACTATCTTTAAAAGTCTCAATATTCCCTTGAGGGGATGACCACGGGATTCCCAATTAGGGTTATACTCTACTTGAATAGCTTTTCCATATTTCTCAGCTAGGTCGCATATTCTGTATACATGCTCCTCAGGAACATCCTTTAGGCTCAAATTAAGACCATATCGTTTCCTTGCGAAGCTTATAGCTCTAAGCCATGGATGTCCAATAGCGTCTATCACTGGATTCTTTAAGGTGTTCTCAAGTTCCCTCAAAGCATATTTTAGGAAGTCTTCAATTTCTCTAGGAGGCTTCTTCACGTAGCTCAAATGATAGTGATGTTGTCCAGAGATGACATAGTCTAAGGTCTCAGCAACTTCCTTAGTCACTGTTGTTAACCCTCTATCATCTAATATGTCTGCCTCAGTTGCTACGAGTAGCTTTACGTTAGACGCATTAGTATCCTTGACTATATCACGGAGGACTCCGAATATTCTGGGACTAGTGTCTAAATTGAAGTGGTCCGTGAAGCCTATTAGCTTAACTCCACGAATTCTCGCTACACTTACGTATTCCCGGACTACCTCCTTAACTAAGGCCTTGAGTAGACTATTCCTAGTTATGTCTGATTCTCCTTCATTCTCTAAGCTCTTCAGCACGCGCTTAATAGCGCTAAAGGTGACTCTGCCGCATCCTGAAAGAGGAGTGTGAACATGAAGATCATGAGGCATCATTTGGGCTCTAGTGCTCATAGGCTGTCCTCCTCCGAGATGTACATGATTATTTAGCTATACATTTAAATCCCTCTCGGCAATTAACGTGTTTTCACCATATAGAGGAACTAAAACTACTGTATGACGAAGTAGTACTCATTCTTGCTAGTACTCATCATTTAGCTAGATATCCTTAATTAAAAATATTATAGAATGTAGTTCTGTTCCCTAAAGATGCTATTCTGCACAACATGCCACATAGCTTGTCTTAAAAGTTCCTAGCTAGATGATAATCCTCAAGAGCTCTTAGAGTATCTCGACAGGTATAGAATAACTGTGATTAAGATTACTGGCAAGATGGTTACATATAGGATAGGAGCAAGCTTAGACGACTTCTCAATAATCATCAAACACTTAACCGCCAACTTAAAGGCTGTTATGTAGTCACGATTTCGTTGAGTCTCAATTGCTCGTTGTAATGTGGTCTTTACAATATAAGCTGATATAGGATCCATTGTAATATTCAAATTGAGTTTAACTTCCTTAATTAAGGTATTTACTATTGCCTCTGGTCCAGGATAATATAGAGCGAGTTGGGATAACGCTTGCATGTAGTACCCTGTATAGCCTACTCCTGCTCTTTCAAGGGCATACCATTGGTATACCCAGATTATGGGATCGAAGTTCGCAAGCAGAACCCAGTTTCTAGACATCCTGGTATAGTCTTGGGTGATACTTCCATCGACTTTAGTAGCCAGTGAGGGATATGATGTGAATCCCTTCCATATAAACTTCTTATAGGTGCAAACTAGTCTACGAACATCCTCTTCGCTGAAGGCTAGTTTGTGCTTGAAGGCTAGCAGCATGAACTCCAAGTCGATGGCACCATGACTTATGTCTTCATAATCAGAAGGAGGAAACATTCCATAACTAAGCCTATAAGTCCATAGATAACAACCACCCCTTATTGAAAGCCTCTTCTTGAGAAATGTCGCCATTGCTAAGGGTCTGCTTAAGTACGTACTATTTCCTGTAACTTCATACAGTTTTATCTCTGCTATACCTAATGCAGAGAATCTGTTAACTATTGGACCCACAACATCACCAGAAGGGCAATCCCAGTAATACCCCTCATCATGGGATACTCGAGTCCAATAGGCATGATAACGGTTTATTATGGTAATTACTACCTCGAGGTACTTCTCAGCCCTAGCTCTAAGCGTAGCATTTTTCTTAAGGACATCAGTGAAAAGGATAGTCTGAACAACATCCATAAAAGCAGTTGATATAACGCCATCCCATACTCCGAACTCCCTGTAACCCTCGCGGGCATATCGTGAGTTGCCATAAGTCTCATTATAGTTGCCCCAGCTAGGAATGCCGTCGTTATTCACATCCCTTACAGAGTATAGGTACTCGCATCTATTAATCGCTCTATATAACCACCTAATATCATTAGTTAGCTTGTATAGGTCAACGTAGCTCCTGATCTCATAATGCAGACCCCACGCGAAGAGCCCAGGATCGTACGGCTTACTATTCAATGCCTTGTTATATGAACTCCAAACGACATTAGCTATACTGGAGTAAAGCTCTACGAAGGGCTGTCCTAGAAACAGAAACTCTCCCTCCTCATCAAAAGGAGTGGAGATCTCGGGAGTATATAAGATGTACCCTAGATATGTTGTAAGAGTTATAAGAATACATATTGCAACTACCACAACAATCCTCTTCATACTACTATCCCTGATAGTTAATAATTAGTTTAAAGCTTTTAGAGTCCTATGCTACACACTCTGATTGATAAAGGTGAGAGCCTTGAGTAGAACTCTTGACTACGGTATTTATTTTGATAAGGTGTTCGGGGGATGGATTGGTAAATGCATAGGAGGAGCTATAGGAGCACAAGTTGAAGGACAAAAGAGGCTTCACAACTTCACAGAGGACAATGTCTTCCCTAAGAAGTGGCCTCCTAACGATGACCTAGACCTTCAGGTTCTCTGGCTTCACGCTCTAAGGGAGAGAGGCATCTTCATAACTAGTAGAGACTTAGCTGAAGAATGGGTTGAGCATTGCTGGTACCACTTTAATGAGTATGGTCGTTTTCTCAAGAACTTCCTAAGAGGAATAGATCCACCAGTTTCAGGGTGGTTCGATAATGAGTTCTTTAGAGAGTCCATGGGATGCCCTATAAGGTCTGAGATATGGGGCTTCATATGTCCAGGGAATCCTAGCCTAGCTGCTTGGTATGCCAGTAAGGATGGAGTCTTGGATCATTGGAAGAACTCAGTTTGGGCAGAACAGTTCTTAGCAGCAATTGAATCCTCTCTGTTTTTTGAGAGTGATATTAATCGCTTGATAAATGTAGGCCTCTCACAGATACCTCAGGACTCCAAGATTTACAAGGTAGTGCAACTGGTAAAGGAGTGTAGAGAAAAAGATCTCGATTGGAGGAGCGCTAGAAGCATTGTCTTGAGCAAGTATGGGAACCCTGACTTCACCTCAGTATTTCAGAACATAGGATTCACTCTAATAGCCTTGTTGTGGGGAGAAGGCGACTTCAGCAAAACTATGCTGATAGCCATTAACTGCGGTTATGATACTGACTGTACGTGCGCTACGGCTGGGGCTATATTAGGAGGGATTTTAGGAGAGAAGCGGATACCTGAAAAGTGGAAGGAGCCCATAGGAGATATCTTCGAGATGGGATTTTATCTTAAAAGAGAGAGCTATAAGATATCGGACTTAGCCAAAGAGACGTGTGAGATAGGGATAGCTATCTCTAAGGTCTTGAATAGCGAAGTTGAGATTACTAACATCCCTATAGATGTGATGAAGAGAGCTACTCTAATTCCTACTGGGAAGCCATATAAGAATATCGAGTTATCCATAAACTACTTAGGACTGCCTTCTATTGGAAAAGGAGAGGAAAAGGAAATAGAGGTGCTATTAAGAAACAATAGTGAAGAAGAAACTGTTGGGAGACTGAGTATAGTAACTCCAAACGGATGGCGCGTCTCTGATGAGCTTAACGTAAGGCTATATCCAAAGGAAGCTCAGTCCTTCAAGTTCATCATCAAACCGCCAGAGTCCGGAGTTCTCTGGGACAAGAACACATTCAAAGCTGTGTTCCAGGAAGTAGGCGGCAATATGTGGGAGAAGGAGTTCGGCATCTGTGGCGCTAAGTTGTGGAAGGTCTTAGGCCCCTTCTGGGACAGCCCTACCTGGATTGAGGACCACGTAGATATAGACAAAGAGTACATTAATGAATCGCTAATTTCAAAGGGAGAAGAGATGAAGTTGTTTAAGGAATCTTTAGAAATAAGCTCATATGAGAGCAAGCTACCCTTAAACGAAGTGTTTCCCCTAAAAGGAGAATATTGCATTTACCTTCTACATAGATTCATATGCCCCAAGGAAAAGGAAGTTTATATAGTAATAGGTGCAAATGGAGATTTTAAGCTATGGCTTAATGGAAAGCTAATTGGGGAAGGAAGAGGAAAATATGTATGGAATCCCCTGATGTATCGGTTCAAAGTGTTTTTGAAAAAAGGTGAAAATATCGTAGTTATCAAATACGCGAAGAAGACAGAGAAAGCTGAATTGAGCTTTGATATATATAAAGAGAATGAAAAGAGAATTCCAGGATACTCCGTTTGGCAGATAGATTTAGGGAGCATTATATGAAGGAGACGCAGATCAGTTGACTGTTTAGTCATCACTACTCAGCAGGGTGTGTATTCATCCCTCAGAATAAGGCATAGGAATTCGTTTTTAAGTTTTACTTGATATTACTAGTATTTTAAAAATATAAAGAGAATGACTAATATTACAGTAATCGCTCTATCAGTTTCGAGGTCAATAATGTATAGGCAAAGTGTCATGAGAGGCTAGCAGACCCACCGAATAAGGACTAAAGACATTTAAAGAAATCATCAAAGAGAAATTATATTGAATAATAGGTGATTACATGTCGTTACCTCTTAAAAAGTTTATAGGCACTCAATATTACAGACCACCAAACCCTAAAAGAGAAGTCTGGAGTGGAGACTTAAAGAGAATAAGGAGTCTAGGTCTAAAGTTGGTTAGGACATGGCTTTACTGGTCTAAGGTGAATCCCAAACCCGAGGTTTGGAACTTCTCTGAATACGACGAATTTGTAAAGTTGGCTAAGGGGCATAATCTCCATGTATTGATTCAGCTAGTTCCAGAGAGCGCTCCCCAATGGTTCGTAGAGAGGCATAAAGATGCTTGTTATGTAGACATCAAAGGGACTAAAGTAGCACCCCATGCACGCGGTATGGTATCAATAGGAGGTTATCCGGGTTTATGTCCCGATGTTGCTGTAGTGAAAGCAGCCATTAAAGAGTTTATAATCCGTTCCGTTAAACATTACTCAAAGTTAAACATTCGATTATATGATGTATGGAACGAAATAATGCCATTCTACTCCATTCCTGCCATATTGTTTCATCCAACTACTCAAGAGAAGTTTAGAAAGTGGTTAAAGAGCAAGTATAAAACACTTGAGAACCTAAATAGAGCCTGGGGTGGATTCTCCTTTACAGATTGGGACCAAGTCAGAGTCCCTTTAGGCGATAATTATGCTATATGGGCCGATATTTTATCATTTCACAGAGAATGGATCCACGAGCATATGAAGTGGAGGGTTAAACTAGTGAAATCAGTCGACCCTAATGCTATTTGTGTCTCACACATAGGCGGAGGTATCTCACAAGTTACTAGGGCGCCATTTGATGTATGGCAACTAGCGAGAATTGTGGACGTATGGGGGACTTCCGATTATGAGATAGACTTCTTTAGATCTGCCTTTCTACACAGTACAATGCTTTCCTCTTCTAGGAAATCCAAATTCAGAACATGGTGGTTAAGTGAGCAAGCTGGTGGAAGAACATGGACTCTGTTTGGAGATAGATATAGGACGCCAGAGTTCATTCTTGAGAAGATGATACTAGCAATAAGCTATGGATGTAGTGGCAACATCATTTGGCAGTGGAGGAATGAGAGCTTTGGTCTAGAATCTCCAAATTTCGGCATAGTCTTTGAAGATGGTACTCTGACATCACGTGCCAAGTATGTATCACAGCTAGCTAAGGCACTTGAGAACTATAGTGAATTATTCGAAGACATGCACTTTGATGAGCCTGATGTCGGCTTAGTCCTTGACTGGAGGCTAAGAGTGTTCGAGTATACTGCATTCAAAGAGGCAGGCAAGTTTAGTGAGAATGAGTCATTAGGCTGGCACAAGACATTGACAGTGTTGGGAGTAAATGTTGAGATGTTTAGCTTAGAGGAGATAGTGTCTAATGGCATACCACCATCAATTAAGTTACTCATTATTCCATTACTCATCCAAGAAGTCTCTGGTCTCTATGAGAAGTTGCTCAATTTCATGAGCAGAGGGGGCTTTCTGATCGTAGGGCCTTACTTCTTGGTATATGATGAAGAATATTTTATGAACTACGAAGTCCCTCCTAAGGAGTATCAAGGTCTCTTGGGCTTTAAGAGGAAGGAGGTATATTATCCCAGGGAGATATTGGTCAATGTAATCAAGGAAAGAAGCACCCTAACTCTGAAAGGGCATCACTTAGTTGAGGAGTTTGAATTAGTGAACAGTACGCCCTTAGCTCACTTTAAGGATATTATTTGTGGTGTTGAGAAAGGCTATGGCAGTGGCAGAGCTTACTCTTTGGGAACGTTTCTTGGAGTTCCTAGTCTGAAAGACCCTAAAGGATTAGCTGAATTCCTATCACCTATACTCGAAGCAGCAAAGTGTAAAAGATTCCCCTTAGCCACTAACAGCGTTGTAACGAGATTGGCACACACTTCTCATGGCGACTTATTATTCGTATTTAACCCTTCAAGTGAAGAGAAAACAACTATTATTAAAATACCTAAATCGAGGAAGTTCGTAGATTTACTCAAAGATAAGGAGTTAAAGCCAATCAAAGACGACCTGTTACTCATGAAGCTCAATGGATATGACGCTAAGATAATACTGCTATTATGAGTAGGGCTAAATACTCTGTCTCTTCTTTACTTTTAATTAATCACCAGCACTATCTCAACCTTCCTGAGTTTCATCTCGAACTTCGAAACACTTAGTCAACTATTTCAGAAGCTATCCATAACTCTTTAATCCTGATGTAATTACCTGTTATAAATTCCGATGATGCATTTACATTTAATGTCCTCAGTTTCCTCACTTATTGAGTATTAAGTATGGTAGTTAATCAGAAGAATGAGAAATATAAAAAACATAGTGAGCTACGATAAGAAGTTACAAGGGATATTTAGCTAATGCGACTCCTGTATCTAGGTTTATTATAGCACCGCTGAAACCCCAGATGATGGCACTTATTTCGAAGACTTCAGCAAACCTCTTCCTGAGTATTAAGATATTATGAGTACAAAGCCAGAGGCTATCCCCTACGTTGAACTCATTCATTACATCTTTCCACGAGACTTCCCCATATCCAGCCTTATACCACTTCCCCTCTGGGTTTATTAGGACAAGAGCCCTGAACCCTCTTTTCTCTACCATGAGTGAATATCCTCTTTTCCCGATTAACTTGCATGTGAACTCGAAGGTTCCATGTTTCCACTTATGTACAGAGCGCTTAATGAGTATTGGCCTTATAATAAACACTCCCCCTTGCCTTAGACCCAATAACACATTGAACGTTTTGTTCCCTTTGCTTATCGATACCATGACAATTAAGGCGCTATCCTCTTCGACGTATTCCTTAACTCTTGTCCAATAGTACACTCCAACTTCATCCTCAGCCACTAAGAACCACTCCCCCCTTAGCTATTAGCCCTCCATTGAATTCCTTGCTCTCGATAATTATGGTGGCATTCATAACGGACATTATGGTTCCATTGAAGACTTTAAGTCCCTTCAAGACCGGCCTTGCTAATGCTTCTCCTAATGCTACTTCCATCGCATCTGTGACCTCCGAGATGCCAGTCCTCTGGAGTGTGAATACACTTAATAACATTATCGATGCCATTAGTCCTATAGTGATTGACCCCTTCATCAGGGTTAATCTCCCTCAACTTATCTAAAATACATGATACATGAATGGTCTAGACGAATCGTATATTGACTAAAGAATAGAATGACTTGCACTACTACCTTTTAACATGGGATTCCCTTTAAATAAGATAACAGTATTAACTCAATGGAATAGCTAATCACTCTTCGGAGTGAAATTGATATGTGTAGGATGATCGGGATAATATCAACAAAGCCTATAGATCCACTAAAATATCTAGTTGATGATGAGTGCTCACTTTTAGTTCAAGCAAGGAAGGGAGACCAAAGTGATGGATGGGGTATCGGCTATTACGAAGGAAGGAAGTTGAAGGTCTTTAAGAGTCCTAATTCTGTCTACAAAGAGGAGGAACTCTTTAAAAAGCTCGTTGCTCAGATTAGCTCTAGCTTAATTATAGCTCACGTGAGGAAGGCTAGCAATCCCCGGGGCCTTCCCAAGCACATGCTAATCGGTATAGAGAATTCTCAGCCCTTCTTCTATAAGAGTTACTTATTTGCTCATAATGGAGCCATATACATTCCAGATGAGGTTATAGAAACCTTGGGAGATTACAAGAGTTTAGTGAAGGGGGTTAATGATAGCGAGGTTTACTTTGCTTACCTTATTAAAGAGTTAGAGGCTAGAGGGGATTTTATAAAAGCTGTTGAAGCTGTTGAAAAAGGACTATGGTCAATACTGAAAAATAGTGAAAAGAGACGTCCTCGTCCATACAGCAGCCTAAACACTATATTTAGTGATGGAGACAGGCTATATGCTTTAACTTTATATCTCGAAGGAAAGAGTGCACGCTCAATATGCTATAGAGACTCTGAATACTTTAGGCTAGCGTATTATTATAACGATGATATTCTCGTGGTCTCCTCTGAGAGGACTAATGATGATGAGTGGAAGTTGATGGATAATGGAGAACTCTTAGTGGCTGAGTTACGTGGAAACCGAATAGATTACCGTATCTTAAAATTAGATTTAAATCTTGAAATATAGAGCTCGACATAGCTAGCTAGGAGATACTAATGGTTATTTTTCATGACTCTTCGATCTTCTATAACTCTTCATAGGTTGCACATGACAAGTAAGGGAAGCAGGAGGACTAAGACTTAAAAAATGTAAGGAGCTATGAAATTCACATGTAAGTCATAAGAGGGCGTGGTGAAGTTGCCAGTCTTAAGAGTTGGCGTCTCTTCTGGCATAATAACGCCTCCAGTAGGAATACCCATGGCAGGTTTCAGTGCGAGAGTAGAGGTATCTCAAGGAGTTCATGACGACCTCTACGCCAGCTTACTTCTGCTAGAGAAGGGTGATGTAAGAGCGACACTAATTACCTTAGACTTGATAGGGTTGAGCAGAGTAGAGTCAATGAAACTAAGAGAGATAGTGGGAAGGGAGTTAGGAATATCACCCAGTTGCGTCATGGTTGCATGTAGCCATACTCACTCTGGTCCATCTCTTAAACCCAATCCGATAAGCGCAGTTCCGGTCAAACAGCAGCAGAAGCTCATAAATAAGTGGCTAAGAGACCTTCACTCCACCTTAAAGGAAATTGCTGAAGAAGCGTCTAATAACCTAAAAGAGGCTAGAGTCAAGTATAGTAAAGGCTACGCAACTGGATTAAGTTACAATAGGCGGAAGATCGTTCCAGAAGGGGCATGTATGTTAATTATGGAGACGGGAAGGATGAGAAACGCAGTACGTGAACAGTATAAGGCATGGAGAATGCCACCTGAGTTGATAGAGGAGCGTGCCGTTCCAGGAATACCAACAGGTCCTATAGATCCTGAAGTCACTATCCTTAGGTTTGAGGCTGTAGACGGAAGTCCCATGGCTATATTAGTAAACTTCTCATGTCATCCAGTAACGCTTGGTCCATCAAATCTCCTGATTTCAGCAGACTATCCTGGATACTTGAGAAGTTTACTAGAAGAGGCCGAAAACGCAACTGTGCTCTTCACTCAAGGAGCCTCTGGAGATGTGAGACCGTTCTACTCTGAACGATCATTTAAGGAAGCCGAGAGGATAGGAATAGCCTTAGCCTCCATTGTGTTAAGAGCCATGGAGAACATGGAACTTCTCTCTCCAGAAGCTGAAGTCAAGGTTGCTAACACCGTTTTCGAACTTCCACTTAGAGAAATTCCCTCTCCAGAGGAAGCTGAAAAGCTAATAAATGAAGTAGAGGAGGAGCTAAAGAGAGCTATTGAGGCACGAGACTTCCGAAGAGTGAGAATGTTGGATGAAGAGCTAATAATGCTCAAAAGAATTGCCGGGCATCCAGTTGGTCTTCCGCCACAATGGCTCGGAGTTTCCTCTAAGGTCGTAAGACAGATTATCGAACCTCTACAGGAACAAGAGAAGGTCTGTGAACTTCAAGTATTGGCCGTAGGAGACGTTATACTTGCAGCTGTACCTGGAGAGCTATTTGTCGAACTCGGTTTAGAGATTAAGAAGAAGTCATGGTCTAAACGGACAATGGTCGTCACCCTAGCTAACGGCTCAATAGGCTACATACCAACTAAGAAGGCATATGAAGAAGGTGGTTATGAAACCAAGTCGCTTCTCAAACCAGGGGTCGGGGAGATGATCGTTGATCGTATGGTAGAACTAATTAAGGAGTTAAAAGAAAGACCATAATCGGTATTGTAAGGAAGTGTTAAAGATAACATTCGTTTATTCCATATATTTAGGAACATTTCATTAGCGGGTTTAATTTATGTCAAGTTAATTATGTACAGATATAGGTAATAATACTTAAAATCTAGCTAGAAGACCTTCCCGACATCTCCTTCCTCAACACAGCAGGCTTTAGGGTCCACGACTGTAATAAGGTATACTCGAGTATGCGCGGAGCGCTAAATTTCTCAGGAAATATTATCCACTTCCAACCACGCTTGACTCTATCTTCCAAATCGAAATCTAATTCTGGCGCTTGACGAAATGGCTCTACAGATATTTCTCTAATTGGCCTCTTTTCAAGTAACTTCAAACAAGTAGATGCCATGGCCTTCATGAAGTCTCCAGGCCCTATCGTATGTCTTTCAATCTTTATTTCGTGTGGAATAACTCCCATCGCATTGAGATATAACTTTACCTCGCACACCTTCTTTAGAAACTCTGATAATGATATTATCACTCTCCTCTTTAAGGTCCTAGGTTTTTGAATAGGTCCCAATACCTTTGCACATTCCACAATACTTGGTAACTTCCCTTCCAGGTAGTACGAGCTGAGGAACGATGATAACGCGTAGAAAGCTTCGGCAGGAGATATATAATATCTTCCTAATTTAAGATATTTCAGCTTCCTAGCGAAATGATCTGATATCATCTCTATTTCGTTCATCGTTAAGCGTACCTTAGAAGGTTCTTTGAATAAGTCATAAAGCTCGCTCAGCGTCACGAACTCAACATCATGCTTCTTTAGGAACTGCACAAACTTGTCTAAATTTCTTAACTTAGCTCTCACTATTTCCGCGGGGTAAAGTACAGAGTAAGTAACTCTATCATTGTTTACTCCTTTGGCAAAATTTAGAGCATCCCAGAACTCCTTAGTAACTAACATACAAGGGTGAAATAATATTATGATAACTCCTCCCATATCCTTAAGCTTAGAGTACTGAGCCTCAAACTCCTCCTTTAGTTCTTTCAGGTAATCGTCTAAATGAGCCTTGTCCTCTCTAAAATGAATAGTGTAGCGTATCCCTAAGACTCCACAATACCAAAAAGGTCCGCTCTCAAATATTCCATCCGCATAGACATTAATTCTCATTTTCCTTATGGCAT